>WLWD01003702.1_pt1 | contig 33343 bp, 18 predicted proteins | sample 6712731 | NCBI WGS metagenome assembly WLWD01 (sample SAMN12718690, study PRJNA576275) | sponge metagenome | isolation source: marine sponge | host: Mycale hentscheli | place: New Zealand: South Island, Marlborough, Capsize Point | collected 2014-11-01
AGCAACGGGTTCTAATGTAATTTAATAATGGACACTGAAAAAGAAAATAACAAACAAAAAATTCCGACTAAGCAGTCATGTATACTTACTAGCTACATGTTACCGCAAATATGCTGGTACAGTTAGGGAAATTTTGACTTGTATTTGATAGCACAATTTGGCGACGATAAGGTAGCTAAATATGTACTTTGTAATCAATTTATAAGTTTAATGCCAAGATCTAGAAACTGGTTACAGTTAATGAGTTAGGGAAAAGTGACCCGCACTTGTAATCCTTCACAAATGCAATTACAGAAGATTTAATTGGGAAATTGAAGCAACTGGTAATATTCACAAATTAGTTTATCATTTGCTGATTGTCCTAATAAACAATAGACGCTTAAGTAATCTCTAGGACAGTCTCAGATGTAACATTCCCTGTACATCCTGTACTTCAGGTTGTTATTATGTGGGCAATGACATTTGTTTCATATAAAGTTGATAGTTCATGTAATATAATATTACTTCTCTGACTTCCCTCTGTTACATGATTGATCATATTTTCTTGGTAGACAGTGGAACCTCTACTGTATTGATTCAAATTCAAATTTGTGATAAACTATGCTTGCTTTTACTACAACCAAGAAATGTTTTTGGTACAGCATTGCTTTCAGCTGTGATAATTCAGCTCATTGATGTTATTTAAATACACTATCCTAATGATCATGAGCTACAACTGTAATTATCTTCATTGATCACACTAAAGATTGAGTACTGCTATACTCCAGCTAGTTGTCAACAACTGGTTTTCTAATAATAACAAAAAAATGTAATAGTATTTTTTGTTTTTATTTTAATTCTAAAAGGATAAGTTATAGCTACGTGCAAAAGATTCAGAGATAATATCAATAACAAAAAATGTCAGTTTTTTTTTTATCTTATAATAGATATAGGAAATCCAGGAACCTTCATAATGTTATTTCTGTAGAACTGTACTTGTTCTTAAAGTGTTTTAGCAGTTGCTTCCCATTTGTTACTATAAATCAAATAAAATGTACACCCTATTAACTTCACTGTGCTTTGTGAGCTCTTTCATTTAGAATTGTAAAATTAGCTAATTTTTTCTAGTATGTAGAATAATATATAACTAACTTATTGTTGTATTATGCATTAATACAATATTAAAAAATAATATATATAAATCCTTTGAATACTGAACAAAAAATGTTTATATTTAATGACTAAAAGCATTCATGTATTGCTTTTGCTGTAATCTTCTCACGTGCTGCTGCTAGGAAGTTTTAACTACTAATGAAACAAAGTTGACACAATGTATAAAGTCAATTTTGATTGAACATTGCATCCTATTGTATTAAATTGGTTAATTATTCATAATTGCTGCATGCTTAATCAAGTACCATCAACACTACCCTTCTTTACACCACTTTACAATCAAATCAATATAATGTTCATTCAATTGAAAAAAGTAGATAAATTGAAAAATTCTGTGGATCAAATAATTATAGTTAATAATTACAAAATTTTATCCTTCAAACAGCCAATAATATTATATTGGCTGTTTGAATTAGAAAAAATTGCTATTATTGTAGATATTTCAGCCGAGAATGATGGATTGAATTTGTACTGTAATATTCACTTTATATCCTGAGCAATTAAACAGCATTTCCAAATATACTGGCATCACCTAACTCATGTAAAAATTAAAAAACAACAATATATAAGTTAATAAAATATCAATAAAGCTACATATTAGAGACGTACCATCGTTGTCTATTTCCTGTTCAATTGTTTCATAAACACCGTCAGGTTTATTCAGGTTATATTCCTCCTATTTACATCATCACATAAGCAGGTATTATAGAGAAATGACTATGTAAAAGAAACTATTTACCATGGTATCATTTCTAGAACCATAAGCACTGTTATCTTGACACAAAACAGCCTATTAAACATGTAAAATTAAGTCATTTAGTCATAATATGATTATTTGTATTTTAAGTATGCATATGTTACCGTTTGAGCACTGGATGAATTCATGTAGCTGAGTGACATTCATTGCATTAATCATCAATATTAAAGAATAGGTGTGCAATTGACTTACCAGTTATTATGATCAAATGTTGCCATTAACTTGTCTAAAAGAATAGGACAATAAAGTATTATAAGTTATGTCAGTAACTTTATATACTTACTTCTATGCTGCCTTCCTACAGCACATGTCAATATAATAATGATGCCAATTAACAATACAATTAGTCCAATACTAGATGCTGAAGTCGCAATAAGGGTTTTAAGAAATGATGCCTGAGGCTTTAAAGGTCTGTCCACATCATCAATATTGATTGTCGAATGTTCATCCAGGAGATGTGGTATCGTAAACATCTCAACAACTACAGAACAATGAATATTATTGGTGAGACATATAATACACATGACTATTATATATTCCCAAATGATTTTAAGTTAAATAAGACACAATCCCAAATTTTGTCTATGCATAAACAGGTTTCTTAGTCACAAGTCCTGTTTTTAAAAAACCTGTTTATGCATAGACAAAATTTGGGATTGTGTCTTATTTAACTTAAAATCATTTGGGAATTTGTAAATTATAAATGTCAATTATATATACTGTTAAGACAATACTGTTAGGACAACACTGTTGAATAGTTGAATATTTTCTATCTTCTGGTATGAATTATTATAAAAAAACAGCAATTCAGTGAAGAATATTATTGCAGTACATTTATATCAATTTTTTTAATATCTGGTAAAATACATATTATCTAATACATAATTAATTATAGTGTATTTATATCCGTTATATTTATCTTCTCAAGAAGCATGTTTTCTGGTCATATAATATTGTATGTTAAAGAGTCCTCATTTAATCATTAACCCTACAACACATCAGCACAAGTGGCAATCATTACCATGCCACAAGCCATCGACTCCACACAATATTGTAGAATTGTATCCTGATCCAATCCTCACCACTACAGTATTGTTGGGATATTTTATTGAATACTTCAATTTAGCAACAGTGGAGTCATGCTTCATGAAGGTACATGTCATAGCTACATTAATAAATAATATGTAAAATATGCCAATTACAATAATTTTTCTTACCATATTCAATGGTATTGCTATTGTTATATTGAGAGCAAAGTTTACTTAGTACTCTGAACGTATAAAATTCTGTATAATCAATGCTGATATATGCAGGAAGACTTTCGAGCATTACAGTATCCGATGTTGATCTTACTTCAACTGTGTAATTTTGGTTACTTATACCAATAAATTGGTAATCTAAGTTTATGTTGACCTTTATATTCATATTGTCAGCAGCACTGGATAGTACCAAAGTAGGCAACACTAAATCTGGAAATAATGTACAATACAATATTTACATAATGAACCGCTTGAATTGCTGAATTTTCACAATAGTATACACTGCCTGAAAAGTGTCCATTTACAACCATAACAAAATCGTAAATTAGTGTATAATGTGTTGTTAACTAGTTTGTTTACCTCTGCAGCTTTATAAATTTTTTGTTAACTCTAATTATCAAGACGGTTTACGGATTTTGTTATGGTTGTAAATGGACACTTTTCATCCTGTGATAAAATTTGTTAATTTTATTAATGTTCACATTGAGTAGAGTGTGATATGGTGAAGTATTTCACAAGCAAGCTAAATTATTTTCAAGAGCCAGAGGTGAGTGAAAATAGAGCCCCAAGAGAGTGAATAATAATACCCTATCACTCTAATCAGTGTAATGAGTTGTATATTATATTATAGATATACTTATTGCAGTAGTTTGTACTAGGACCTATACTAGGAGGGTAACTCAAGGTGTAAAGTTGGCTGTAGGGGCTCCACACAACTCAAGCTGGTATTTGAGCCGCTGCTCTAACCCAGGTTGGGTAGGCTACACCAAACTGTAAAAAAACAGGAAAATTAGTAGGCTATGCTTGAGCAATACAGCTTTGAAATAACATCTGTGCATTCATAGTCATATACCTTAAAATAACATTGTGTAGATATCTAGGTGTAATAAATATATGAGGAGTACCTAGGATGTTGAATGTGATGAAGTACTGATCACATGATAGTAGCACCATGAAGTTCAGGATGTGCAGTGAATGTCAGAAATAAAGTGATCACATTATCTTCATTATACAGAACCAAAGCTTCAGTTGAGTAGCGCTCTCTTACTTAAATAGTTCCATTGGGACTGTCAAGAAATGGTATAGTGGTTACAACACCATTAGTTGTTTGAATTACCCAATTAAATAATCTGAATGAAGGACGACAAGTGCAGGTTACTATTTCCTAACACAATGGCTGCAACATGTAGTTGTACTCCTAAATGTAACACAATCTGATATTAATTATTTAATATACACACATAAACTCACCATATACATTGGAGAAGGCAAACCAAACAATTAGCATATTCTTTATAACGAGCATTTCAACTAAGAAAGACATATGAAATATAAAACTTGTTAAAGTGAGGTGTATTTTTATTCTGAACGTCAGGAAAACTTTTCCCAAAATTATTGCAATCACTTTTGAAATGAGACTGTACTAACAATAGTTCTTAATTTTAAATCATGATAATGATTTACTCATGTGTAATTCTGTTATGGTAAACTGTTTTTGTTATGTTGTATTCTAAAATTACTCTGTAGGACTCACTAATCACCAGTTATATGTTGTTAGCTATATCTGTCAAAATATGAATTCAATTCTATCTTTGAAATACTTATTCTATTAAGTATAGTTCCAACCATTATAAAATTGAACTAATAATATCTAGATTAATTTGTAATTATTGAAATCAATAAATTCATGTCTTATGTGGTTATTGTCTCTGCTAGGAATACAGCATGAACACTATGCTTGGCATGCATAAAAATTCAAAGAAATTGGAACCAATACTGTCATTTTTTTTAACTACTTTTTGAAACTATAATATTCATTGTTATTTTTTCATTTATTTCATTGTAGAACAGAAGATATATGAATAATATTAACTACAAAGAGCCAGACTCACAGAAAATTTAGTTTGGAAGTTTTTCTAATAATAAAAATAACACAGGGAAAAAAGTTGAATTTTCTATCATCATATATCATATTTCTGTCACCTTTCTGGTAGAGCTCAATATCCCCTATATATATAAAAATTTATCCAAATCATTGACCGAAATGTGGTGGATCAGGCATTTTCTGGAATACATGATAACAAAAAATTCCAGTTTTTTTTCCTGTGTATATAACTAGTATAAAGCTATACTAATACTCACTCTGAAGTAAGAAAGAGTACTAACTATACCCCTCAAAATTCAGTTTGGGCAAATAAAATAATTATAATGAATGTAATTAGCTGAGTTAATTTCCTCCAATAAACTATTGGAGTATTATTAAGATTAGGTAGTAGGTACATATTAATGATGTGATGAAATTAACATTGAATATGTATGTTCTCAAAAAAATATTATTAATAGGAAAGAAATTTTAAACTAGATGGGTGTTGTTTATACAGAAATAACTATAAATCTAATTTCAAATGAGTTCAATTAAAACATTGGAAAAAACAATGATTTATATTTAGTTCATGTAAATTTTGTTTTAATTATTTCAGCAGAATAATGCATCTCAGATTAGTTTGGCCATCACAAGATTAACTTTCAAGTCTTACATAATGCATTCTGAATACAAGGCAATTTTAGTATGATCAAGAAATGTTAATATCATCTTATTTTTTTCTACTGCAGTGCTGTCCTTAGCTATATCATTTCCAGTTTTTATGTTCATGTACTAGTAACAGCAGGGTTAGCAAGTTGTGCGTAATTGTACTAACTGTTACGAGACCACCTATTGACAAATGCATTAGGAATGGTTAAGGAATGGCTTATTATCATTTTCACCTAAATAAACTAAACCATACTACATATTTACCTCACAACTAACATTAATACTAACAGAAAAGTCAATGGCAGACATAACAATATGTTGGATGCTTGTTATTGATGATAACTCTACTAAATCTTGCTCAAAAATATCTAAGCTGCACCTCATACATTTATGCATTCAATGAGCAAGAAAATAATCTGAACAGATGAATGCATTTATTATAGAAAAACTAAACTCCTAAGCTTTTTTTTTCAACATTTAGCTATACCTTAAATTGTAACTAAAAATATTTTCAACAAGCAGTCGAAAGGTCGGATTAAGTTAATATTTGGTTGTTAGAGCGACATATTTGCTCCTACTGGCGATTTAAAACATACTTGCGACGGTTTTTCTCATTTCCGCATTCATTTCCTCCCCAATGAGCGGGACTAACGTCACAGGCTATATAGTTGAGTCGTCACTCCAATTAAGTATTTTACCCCTTAAATAATCAAGCTGTGAAGCTACCTCTTCTCCCTGTCAAGTCTAGTCTGCACTAATTGAAGTATTCTTGAGGTGAGCGACCAAAATAATATTGTATACAAATAAATATGATAGTTTTTCTGCTAGGAACAAAGTTTGGAGCAAACCAAATAAAATTGTACTATATGCATTGTCCCTTTAATTATATTTCAAGAAAGAGAATAGATAGATGGCGTGGAAATTTCGTATTGTGACAAATCCTACTCACTACATGTGTTTGAGTTATATTACCCTTGTAAAATCATCATAAATTATACTATATCATACAGACTACTGTATATATATATAATTGCTTTCTCCCACTTATAGTAAGCATCATAAAATTCACCTTAACCTTCCTTGTACTAGAGCTATTCCATGCGTACTTGAAATTTTAATGTGAGAAACACTGTGTGTTTTTTATCTCAGCGCAACTTTGGAGGAAGAGTAAGTGATTCCTTGCTTATAAAGTACAGAAAGACATCTATCAAGGTAACAGTGCATTTGTTGTTGTTAAATTTACATACATTTACTCAGTATTTTGATAAGTAAGGGCACTGTTTTGGTAAATAATTTTTCTGTACATACAGTATAATAGGTTGCTTTATTGGTGATCAACCATATTAAAATTTTCAATATATTACTGCAAAGTAATACAAGAAAATACAAAATATTCTTTCAAACTTGTCCTGCCTCCTATCGTAGTTCATTATATGCTATTATTGCGTGAAATACAGATTATATAGTGTTAGTTATTTAATATTAAAATTGTGTCATTTTTATTGGCTACATCACTTACTAAGTCTTTAATGTAAATTTGTAAACTTCTAAATATGTGGATACTGAAAGTAAAAACAAAATGCTTTCCCAATAGACTAAGCTTGCTTAGTATTAAAACTGCAAAACAACTTTCAATTCCAGATGTATAACATTATCGATAAAAAGTACTTATTTAAACATTAAAACAAATCATAAAAACATATGATGGTTCTAGATGAAAACAGAGCTAAATCATGTGGTGTACTATGGTTCAATCAGATTGCTCATACCCACCTCCTAGGTGGTGAATAAGTAAATCCAATGAAAATAAGTTGTTGTGCATTTTCAATAGCCTAGAACCATGGTACAAGTCGGTTGAATCATTCTGCATTTGGGATTTACACTATCCTCGTGCCTTCAGCAAACTCAATTGTGTAAATCCCATACCAACCTCCACATTACAGTGTAACCAATACATATTTATAATACAAGACCAAAAAACAACAATGTAAAATTATCTGAACTCGCATAAAATTGTTGATACACCAAAGTATAACAATTCTTCATATAAGCATAAAATTCTCATTCAGCCGTTCGTAATTACGATTCTAACTTCATTGTTAAGCTTTCTGTTGAAAGAGATGTATATACAATGAATAGTACACAACAAATTTATTTTATGACAATACTGTCACAATGACCATAACTTAACTAACATTAGTACTGTTACACTTATGTAGTGCAGCTGGTCTAAGATATGTGTGACTTGAAACTGATTACTACTTCAGAAAAAAATCATAATAAGTATATGCATTGGAATTATTATATTTCTTCAATTTAACATATCTATTAATCTAACTCATTTTGTGAGCCCTATTATTTAGAATTTTTGGTGTTTATGCATAAATAGAATTAAAATAACCCACCTCTTTTTACATTATTATACATTCATTATATTTTTTGATATGAGAAGCTTTCTCCTTATTATCACATTATACCATTCAGATGTCTGGAAGTGCTATACATGTACTTCTCTTGCTAACTGTTGCTAGAAGTTCCACAGGTAACATTTGGTGAAAGTAGTTAATTCATTAAACATTTTTATTGTAATAATGCAATAAATGTATAATATATACAGTGTATGCACATAAAATTGTCATAAATTATTAATATATAGTAGTTATTACATGAGTCAGAGTGTGATATTAAGAAATATTTCATGAGCAAGATAATTTTTTTGATAAGCCAGAGAGAAGTCAAAATAAGGCTCAGAGAGTGAAATATCTAGCCATATTACTCTGACAGAGTGAAACAAGTGGTTTATTTTTCACTAGATATCTTAACTGCTGTAGTTTGTACTAGGACTGCTGGTAACTCAGTTGTAAAGTTGGCTATAGGGGATTCCCACATCCCCAGCATATATTTTAGCAGCTGCTATAACTCAGTTGGGTAGGCTACATCAAAGGAAGGTAGCTGTAAAAACTAGGAAAAGGGTTGCTATAGCTACTAGGGTAGTGAGCTTAGTACAATACAACATGAATAGATCAAATACCTAAAAATAACACCGCAAAGATATCTAGGGTGCAATATATATATATATATATATATATAAATTATATATATATAATTATGTATACACTGTAAACCAAAAGGTGTGTAGTTCACACCAAATTAAGCGTGAATCACTTGTAACAATAGTCACACCAAAATATGGTGTGATGCACACACCTCATCATTTGGGTGTGAAGTACACGCCAAATTCAGTGTGAATTCACACCATAATCAGTATGAACTCATACTTACATTAATGCTGAATTATTTTAAGTTACATTGATTCTAATATTACATATCAACATTATTTTCCATAAAGATGTTGGTGTAATCCCAGATCTCATTAATCAGAGGACTATAATCTTAGTCAACTCTCTTATCTAGCATACAAGTGTACAAAACATTTATAAGGCAGATTACAATGATAATAGCATTGGTTAATGTTTGATTAAGGGTCCATGATTCCCTTGAGTGTGAATTTCACACTAAGTGTGCATTCACACTAGGCAGAAAGTGTGAAGGATACACTATGCATAGATGGTGGACATTCATGCCACCAGTTTGGTCTGAATTTGGTGTGTTTTCACGCTATAATTTTTACAGTATATAAAACATATAATTATGTTAAATCCAATGGATATTCTAATTAAATTTCTATATTGGAAAAGTCCATACATTTTAAAACAGTACTAGTTTATTATGAAATTATTAAGATGAAAATGACATAAATGTAATATATAACCATATTATATGAATTTGAAATTTGAAACTCTTAATGAAGTATTGATATATTTGTGATAAACACTTTGTTGTGTATTTTTGAAAATTTTAAAAGAACAGGTGATTTGGACACCTGTTACAGTATTTGTGCCAGATTAAATGAAATATAACTAAGTAATATTTTTATATCTAATTCAAAGTCATTATTTTCGCGCAATTTTAATAAATATCGTAATTAGAAAGAATGAGTAACAAAAAATGTGTGTAGGATTGAGCAACATGGCATAGTTAAAAAAAACAACTGTTTATGGCTACTGCTAATTTGTGAGTCATGTGTCGATGTAGAGTAAACACTGATTAGGTATTGTGATCTCATACTGAAAATGCTTTTAATTATTGTTGGGAAATGTTTTTCAAACGTAATAAAAACTGACCTAAACACAATTTTAACCTCATTTTAAAAGTAGCTACCATGCAGATCATCGAAGTTTTTTTAAAGAGTGTAGCAATTGTTTGTTTGGCCTTTTCAACTGTGTATGGTGAGTTGTATATTACAATGCTTTATGCAAAATAATTCAGTTATCTATGTTACTTAGGAGAACTGCAAACTTGTTACAGTAGTTGTGTCATGGATGAAGTGACCTGCACTTGCCGTCCTTCATTAAGTTTCTTTAATTGGGAAATTCAAACCACTAATGGTGTTCATACCACTATACCATTTGCTGACAGTCCCAATGGAACTATTCAAGTAAGAGAGCGCTACTCAACTGAAGCTTTGGTTATATATAATGAAGATAATGTGATCACTTCATTTCTGACATTCACTGCACATCCTGAACTTCATGGTGCTAAGATCACATGTGATCAATACTCCATTACATTTAACATACTAGGTATTTTATACAATGTTGTAAAAATTAGAGGTGAAGTTCTATGAATAATATGAACTTAACAATACCATAGCATTTTAATATGTTCACATTTTCTGTTGTTAATATTTATGAAATTAACATGACTATTTATACATAAACAAATTAAACATTCACCTGTTTGTCTCAATCTAATATATTAAATTACACATTAATTAGTTCCTTATATTTTGTTTTCCACTAGTCACAAAACATATTTTTTTAAGAAATCAAACATTTCAACCATTATTCAATGGTCATCATCAGTGTGTAAAATGATCAGTATAGTGAAGTCAAAATACAGTCCTGAGGTGTATGACAGAACTATAACAAAACATGCTATAACAAAAGAAAACATTCGCTAAAAGCTACATTTATACACCGGAGGCAATAAATCAGTATCCTTGTTCATTGATGCCCACTCATATTGATTTCCCAAGACTCTGAATAACATGGCATGCAAATCTTGCTGTTGGTCCACTAATAGCATTCTCCCAATCAATGTGATGATGTTGCTGAATTACATGGTGAGCAACTGCAGATGTGTTGATGTCACAATTCAGTGCTCTTTGATATACTTTGAACCGGTGTTTTAGAATCATTTCAGTTTGGCCTATGTAAACATGTTGCAAGTTTCTGAAGTTATTTAGTAAACCACTCCTCTATTTTTTTAATAGGTGTAAGTCTGCCATTTGGATGACCCTATATATTATATATTTTTGTATCTGGTACGGTGTGATAGTATATAGTTCTGATGCCAATGTGATGTAAAATTCTTTTGATGTTTTAGATGGTTTTTCACATAATGGTAATACTACTCTCACTTTTGAAGTGTTATCCCTTGTTCTGTAGATTTTTATGGCACTTGCCTGCTTAGCATCCCTGCTAATGAAATAAATGTGGTAGCCACTCTTTTAAACTATTGCTACATGTAAAAAATATTTGACTCTATTCTCCATAGTGCTACAGATCTTTATTGCTACATGTAAAAACTCTTTGACTCTATTCTCCATAGTGCTACAGATCTTTCCTGCTCTGTTGAAGAGTGTTTTGGCAACAGCAATTTTGTGATGTAATGGATGATGGGAGTCTATACTTGTCAGTGTTGGTTATTTTCCTGCATACTGTAATTATTAAACTTCCATTACTCTTGTGCACAATTTCAGTTTCCAAGAAAGCCAGTTTACCGTTATATTCTCTTTCGACTTCTTCCATTAAGTTGGCTATAAATAATGGTTGCAACATTTGTGTATTGTATGAAAACCATTTCTATAGTCATAAAAAAATATAGCTTCATATTAACAAAGCCAAATAAAAGTTTCCCAAAGCAAATCAATACTTCAATCTCCATAGTATGTGCCTCAAGTGCCCCTTCAACCAATGAATCTGGGGCTCTTCATGTAGCAGTGTATGTATATATCCTGATAAATAATGTATAAAACCTTATTGTTTATCTTCTGAATGTTAATGCTATTTGCAGAATTTCTTGAACCCTCATTGATGATATACTGGACTCGTGAATCTGAAATGTATAATATAGACACCATTATCTCAGACTATAATGATATAAGTCTTGACTACTCAGTTACTATAGAGTCCTCTCTAACCAACATGACAGATATGAAGCCGTTGCCTGCACAATATAGTTTTATGGTGAATGCTTTTTACAACTTTACTCTGGCAAATAGTATCTGTAACAATGTTTCTACAAAACACCACTCATTCAGATTATGTGAGATTTGTTATACTATATTGTAGCTATATAATTTATATTACTTTTTTGTAAACATAGCGTGTCCATTTTATGAGCCATGTATTGATGTGCTATCAACCATCTACTCTATCAAACAAAATGAAAATACAACTATTTCCTTACACATCAATGATACAATCACTTTAGTCTGTGAAGATGACACCTTGTGGCACGTATTGGAATACACTTCACACGGTACACTGAATTTGTAATACAGCAAAGTCAATGCCAAAATTGCATATTATAATATAATAATAATATGTATACTGATTGTTAGCACTAGATTTATTCAGCCACTCATTAATAGTCCCTTTATTACTCCTGCTGCTAGTTAGCCTACCGTCAACATTTTAGAAAATGAAATAAGCCTTGTCTCTTTCAAAGAAAGCATAAACAAGTAATTTTTAATTAACGAAATATTTCTGTAGTTTACAGCTACTAGTTTGGGCCCCACCCCCAACTTTTAAACTGTTTCCGCCACCTACAGTGTATGTATACCTGAAATGCAAAAACTATATCTATGTATTCAAATAGGTGTATAAAGAATATTTTTTTAATTAAACAGTTATGTAGCTATATCTTAAATGAAATATTCAACATATCATGAAACTGTATTTTCAATAAAGCCAGGAAAATAAGAAAAGACTTATAATGAGATTATATTTAATGTGATTCTTAAAAAACACAATTGAATGTATGACGTAAAAGTAAAACTTGAATAACAGCTTTAATAATCTTGTGTTTATGTAGATATTACTATCTGCGAAGGCAACACATATTCAACTCCTAGTGTTCCACCTTCAAGTACACAATCTAATTATATATTGTATTATGTGGCACTGCCAATAACTTGTGCCGTGGTATTCTTTCTTGTCTTAATACTATTAACATGTTCAGTAATAAGTTTGTTTTACAAAAAATGTAAGTTATGTATTGCATTAGCTAATCTAGTGATTATTTTAGTATTTTGTATTATTCAGATTTCCGATCCAAATATTCAAGGTGAGTGCTTGTAAAGCACAGGCATTATTCCAGAAATATAATTTATCTTAGCTATAAATTATATATTACTCATTTCTTTAATCTCGCATTATATTATAGGTCTAGAAGTCACTTACAAACCTTTTGAATCACTAAGTAATAAAGAATTTGTGCAGCTATTGATTTCATTATGTTTGAAAAATATTCAATACATGCTAGATTGCATTTGAATGAATTACGGTCTCACACTTACTATAAAATTGGTACAAATACACATTTTGGCGTAGACTTTGAGAGAAGTATTTAAAACATGACAAGTGCATCTCTATCAAAGTAAATGTGGCCAGTCTGTAATGCAGGATGTGGCCACTTTAATTTATCAAGTTCTATAACGTCACTTGACATATAGGGCAGTCTATATGAACTGCATGAATGAGCTGGAATTTACTTAGCACATGTGTTACTCCCATGTCATGAGCCAGCAACCTGACACACTGCAGTGTACATTGTATCCTGATCAAAATAGCCAAAATAGCATGATTGTGTTGCGGTATGGAAATTAATTGTATATTTAAATAGACTCTTACCTATTACAAATGCTAAATATAATTTTATCAAAAGTATACCTTTTTAAGTTAAATCAAAGTGTGTTCAACAAAAGTTTAACAAGATGTACACATAAAATATCCTAAATTATATGTAAAAAAAAACTTTTTCATACTAGTGATTGGTTGTCATAATACTACTAGCATAATATTGAAGGTGAAATTTGGAATAAGACCAGTTTGTACACATTACCCTCTTGATATCCTATTGAAGTTATCGAGTAATAATCTGTTACAATCAACAATACTCTACATGATATCTAAATATCAAATGATTTCAACCATAGCATTTTTTTTGCTGACAAGTAGTATAGCTAGTTATTTATCTATAATACGCTTGTGTGCCAGTAACGACGATGACGACGACGACCCACACAGGGTGAAAAGAATCCATTTACAACCATAACAAAATCCGTAAACTGTCTTGGTATTTAGAGTTAACCAAAAATTTACAAGGCTGTAGAGGTTAACAAACTAGTTATCAACACATTATTCACTAATTTACGATTTTGTATTGGTTGTCAATGGACACTTTTCAGGCAGTGCCACGACAGCGACCGACGGTGTGTGTGTATTCATGAATAATTCATGAGCTTTGTATGGTTAGGAAAAGCGTCGGTCATTTATGGTAGGTAAAGTATCGTCGCAATCAGTAGAACGTACTGGTTACTTCTAACAAGCGGTGCAATTGACGATTGGAAGGCGGCGTAGGTTTCAAAAAGGAAGGCGAAAGTACGGAAGAAAAGGTAAAAGGCGATTAATCGTAACTGAAAAAGCGGATGGAATCTGCGAGGTAAGGCAGTGTAGGTGCCAGACCCTTTATTAGACATATCTAGAGGATACTGGTTTTAAATTTTTACAATATTTTTAGTTGCTGCTATACAGATTTGTTAGATATAGTTTAAATGAGTATGTACTCCCAATGATGCTTAATGGTAGGTACTATTTCATCATAAGTATGGAAAGTTGAAATAATATCACATTAATACTTTCAACTTATTTTAACGTGAGTACAGAAAGTTGAAATAATATCACATTAATACTTTCAACTTATTTTAACTTCATTGTGGGACTTTGTAGAATGGTAACATATACATTAGGACTTCAGTATAACGGAACATTTCACTATAATAAACACCCTGTGGTCCCAAAGTGTTCGTTATACTGAGGTCCTACTGTACTCAGTTATAATTCGTGTGATCCAAGCCAATGAGCTGTATTGATATCAGTGTTGTGGTAATTGCAATTGGTAATTGTAATTAGCTGTAATCATTACACCATCTGCAGTAATTGTAATTGTAATTGTAATTGCATACCTGTAATTGGCAAGTAGTTGGTCAAAGACAACTTTGGTAAAGGGTCAGTTCTAAAGCACATGGCTGAATTAAAACAAAATTACAAACTTTGTGGGCCCTATTACATGACCACTTATCCTGAGGAGGCGATGTGATGTAATTGTATGTAATTGCTAACAGATTTGTTGTAATTAGTTCTTAAAGGTGTAATTGGTAATTGAAATTGTAATTGAGAAGCAAAAATTTAAAGTAATTGTAATTGTAATTGATTAGTTACTCCTGTAATTGCCACAACCCTGATTGATATACAATGGCCGTATTTTTGCTTATATTTGTTATTTTCAACAGTTACAATAATGAAAAATAATATGTTCAAGAATGTGTTAAGGCAGCCATAAAAACTTGTACTTTGTACTTTGGTATTATTATTTATAAAATATTTATTGATATGAAAATATGATATAGCCATAACTAATTAAGAATAATAATTATGAATAACTAGCAAGTACCCATATAATATAGTGGCGCTTGACGTATTGCAAAGTAAGAATGCAGTAGCATAAGTTATCTTACTCAGTCATCATTCTCTACTATTGGTAGGTTACATAAGTTTCCCTCTCCTACTCTTTTTTTCTGAACTATCTGAGCTTTTCTTCTACCCACCTCTCCTAACTTAAGCTCTTTTTCTTGAGTCATGGAGCCCCTTTTACTTTGTCTATCTCTCCTGCTTCTGAATTTCTGTATTGAGAAACATTTGTCTTTTATTTCGTACTTTAGCCTTTCTTTTGAAAACTAACCCCCGCCTTTACACGTCGATTCCACCTGCTTTTTAGTTATAGTTAATAGCTTACCTTTTTGCCTTCTCTACCCTTTCATTTTAAACCTCGAGGCTAAATGGAACACTGTACACACATTTTTGACTAGCCTGGCCTAGTATTACTACCACTAATATCCAATCTTTATCTATAGACAACTCCAATTAGTGTATTATCTGTCATGAAATTATATACTGTGTGTGTGGCATGCTATATGTGAAAACTAAATCCAACCCAAATTTTGTAGACTCTTTAACAGTAATTTTTACAGTAATTTCTCACAATTGCAAGTAAGCATCCTGATATGTTAAGATGACAATAATTTTGTGATTGAGTGTTAACAGATTAGAATAAAACAAACTAGGGACTTTATCTTAGTCAATATTTACGACTTCTTGTGCATGACTTTTTTGCAGTTATGAAGCACTCCCACATATTGAAGGAAGTAGATAATTAAAAAAAATTCCTTATTCTCGTCATTGTTCAATGTTTGTGCTTCAAATATCAGCTGATTTTGACTCATTGCCATCAGAGGAAGCATGTTATGATACCTGAATTTACAATTGATTTTAGTTAGCTTGTTATTGCATCTACCAAATGAGTAAAGCATGGCCAGTAGTGATTAATCCAGCCAGTGTTCTTAGTCTGAGTCTAAACAGTAATACTGTGTCAGGACAAACTGTATCTCTGGATCTCTTGTAAATGTATGCTGTTGATGCACCAGCTAGCTACGGCTTTTGCCTCACTTATGTCCTCACAATTATATTAATTTGCTAACTGTGTTTCTGATTGTATTCTTTTGATAAGCATACAATAACAAAGTATCACAGGAGTCATTCTAGGGACATTATTCTTCAGTGTGTGAACTAAAGGAGGAGATTAGCATACGGATGGGGCATTGAACTGCTTGCAACGCCAGAGCTAGCTGAATACCTTACCTCTTTCAACTTTATATGTTATCATATAGCAGTGCCTCTGCTGAAGAGAAGAAAAGAACATTTTCTGTTGTGTGGGTTACTTAGTCAATGACAGTGATCCTTATAGTCAGGAGATGCTGTACAGTGTATCTGTTGACTATATTGTGCGTACATCTCAAACCAAAATATAAAAGACAAAATTTATACAACTGAAAATGATTGCAGTAACAGTTATATTCTATTGAATTGCACATGTTTGAACACTTACAGACCATGATAACTCGTGTTTAAAATTTATGATGTAAATGATTGTGTAGCACAGATATTGGCATTACAAATGGGTATTTAGCATTTATGGCATAAATTCAGAGATTTTTGATGCAACGTAACACTGAAAAACACAAGCAACACATACTTGAAATCATTAATCCAAATAACATTGGTAACTATTTTAATACAAGTATTATCTAATGTTGTTTTAGTTCAACATTTACATTTTAGTTTTAGTTATAGTTTTTTTACAAAAAAGTTCAAGATTAATTTTTTAGTTTTAGTTTTTTACTAGCAAAGACTACAATTTTAGTTTTAGTTTAGTTTTTCCAATGTACTAATTTCAATTCTAGTTTTAGTTTTAGTTTTTCAAATTTACTAACTTCTATTTTCATTTTAGTTTTGGTTTTTTAGAATTCCAGAAAAAATTTTAATTCAAGTCATCAATTATTTTAGATCGTTTTTGTTTTTCAAATGCAGATTCCAATCTTCTTCAAAATGTAATTGCAACTCCCTGGATTGTTCATGAGATCAGATATAATGGCATACGTACTTCTTCTTGCTAAAGACTTGCCCAAATGTTTGCGATTTGGAGTTAATGTAGAACTTTTCCGTCCACTTTTATACTCAATATTGACCTGTATATAACATGAAGTCATGCTTTATTATATTTAACTTGATAAACCATATAAAACGTACTAAAACATTTGGCGAATCTGTTGTTGGAATGGGAGATGAAGTACTTACCGGAGGAGGTTGCTGCTCAGACAAAGCTAATACTCTCTTCGCTCTCTTTCGTGCAAGCATCTTGTAAAGTGCAAGCATCTTGTAAAGTGGTTCATGGTCGTTTCTGTGCTCTTTCTCTCTATTGGTAATCTTGGCAACAACATTGCTGATGTTTGATATTATTGTCTAAAACAGATAGAACAACAGATAAATGGTCACATCATAAGTGAATGTGAGAGTTAAAAAATATATATATTTTTTTAAATAAACAAAACACAGATGCAATAGAGTAGCTTGAAAATAACAAATATTTTATTACTATTTGTGCCATTATATTTCTTATAGTACGTTTTATTGTAATAGCCTTTGTTTGTACATATTTATTGTCTCTTTTGATGGTAGTAAGATGCAACACATAACTCCAAATAGACACAAGACTAGATTTCAAGCAAGTAAAATTGTAGGGGAAAAAAACCACTAGGCAGAACCATTCGAACAACTAACCCTTTCCTTCCTCCCCCGCCCACCAATAACGGAAGGTAAAGGGTCGACTACGCCAGACTAGTGTAAGTTAAGCTGCTTTAAAAAAAGATTATCAATGAATAAATTAAATTGTTTGCCAAGACATTGATACAACAGGTAAATGAACAGGCACTTTCTTTTATATGAATAATGATATCAATCAAGGAGTCCATGGAGATACGACAAATTTGACAGAAACATGACAGTCAGTCAAACCAATTAATCACAACAGATGCTCTGCTTGATCAGTAGTCAATGCTTATCCACAATTATCTGTCACAATGTACAATCAGTTCTCTTTGGATTCTTGGAAAAAGAGATGGTCCTGATAAAAGTAGAGCACTTTAGTGATACCATTTTAATACATATTCATAGACAAAGCAGACAACACTGAACTGACAGACATTGCTGAGTAATTTATAGGAAGAAATGAAACAAAATTTGATAGAACTAATATTAAGTGACACTTTGAAATCTTAACTTTACCATGACTTCATTCAATTAATAATAAGTTGCGTATTTTGTAAATATATTAGTGGTTTTCATGAGAGTAAATTGTTGTGTAGTACAATGGTGCCATTCCAGTCACTTTGAAACAACTTCCATCACACCTGTATACACAGTTAAAGTGAACACTATCAACTATTCTTTGCTGCATTGGCGCAGACTAAAATGAACTTTTTTTGTGTGCTGAAGCACTGTAATGTTGCTATTTAACCAGACTTCATACAAATGACTAATCAAGAGAATATTGCACTAGTGTTATGACAAAGAATTTACTTGAACCATATGTTAGCTGACTACCTTTAAACTTTACATTGATTAGCATGGAGTGAAATTTTTTTACAAGTTCTAAAAAATTGTCTCAATGATGTGATTATTATCTTAATTATAATTAATATATTATATATTTTAAAAAAGTGTAAATAAATAAGCAAATCTGATGCATATTTCCACCAATAGCTTTAGAATCAGTATTAGTCATTACAATTACTGTGGCAGAACTACTTCTACCCAAACGGTTTCTTGCGGAAACATTGATCATAATAATGTGTTTGTGGACTAATGAAATTAAAGTTATTTCGGAGACATTTTGGTACTCTAGAGTAGTTTGATCCAATGTATCCACTGTTTGATAAGATACATGGTAACCAATTATTATGGAAGACAACCCATCATATCCAGGCTTCACAGTGAGCTGGAGGCTAGTTTGAAATACTTGGGAAATGGCCAATGTTGGAGGCTCTGGAGAAGCTGGAAGAGCAAGTAAATATTATGCGATGATTAATTAACTTGAAAAATGCAAAAGTAACTATTTAGCTTATCATTAACATCACTACAATTGTACATTGCTGGAATGTATCCAGTAGTAATTTATCCAGTCAGATATTAGTTAAGTTAGTTATGATTAGTGGTTTCATCATGGCCAATGTTGGAGGCTCTGGAGAAGCTGCAAGAGCAATTAAATAGGTTTAGACATCAATGGAGCAAATGAGCTCGTTAATTGTGCCTAATTTATTGGTAAATAATTTTTGTGGTGTTATAGCTCTCTTCAATTACATATTATTGTTTTGAGATTTTTTTTTTCAAACTCATCAATTTTTTCAGTACACATGCCATCCAATTTACTTGAAAATGTATTCTTTGTCACTAAAGCATGATTTTTTTGTGGCCACTGATATTTGGCTAATGTTATGATATACAATTAAATGACAATGTAGCAATGTACAATTCATAACTATACTTACTGGCAATTAAAATTGTAAAAGTAGATTGAACAGTTTCATATATGTTTGATGCTGTGAAGATGTAGGTTCCTCTAGCATCAGGAGTTACATAAACCCAATGAAGAATACTAGTTTTATTTGAATTTTCATCAATAGAAAATGTAACCGTAATGTTTGGATTTATTGTATCTACTATTGAATTGTTCAGTGTCCAAATTACATGGGGACCTATCAACAACGGAACGTCCTGGTTTTGTTTTTGTTTTTAATTATGTCTGGTGAAGGGTTTCATTGCAATAGCAGGCACTCAACGCTGCTTTCTGTGGCTTGAAAATCAAGTTTTTGAAGAAAAAAAAGTTAATTATTAATCAGTAGGATAGCCACTTAATCATTATTTTGGATACATAATTCAGCTTAACCCTTTCGTTCCCAATCCCGCTTTAAAGCGGGTGAAGACCGATTGACTTCTCCGAATTTTTAAAAATAGTTACTTTATAGTAGAACCTTCAGATTGCATACACAGGTGCCCAATGCATTGGAGAAGCATCTAAAATAGCTTTCAGCCAGGACTGCTTCGACAGTACCTCACAGCAGTTGCGTTTATTTCTTCCTCGGCAAAAAAAAAAAACATCGGTTCTCCGTCGAATTTTAAAAAAAGTTACCTTCTTCACAGCAGCTTCATTTATGGATCCAGTCATCTCCAGAGCTTTGTAGAAGCAGCAAAAAATTGCTTGAGCTCAGTAGCCTTCCATAACACATTGAAACAACCGCTTCTTTGCCGACCAAGACTTTGCGGTTTGACTTACTGTCTTCTCCATTTTTTATAAAATCGCCAGTTCAACTGGGGCCCTCCCTATTACGTACAGTCTTAGGTAATGCTTATTACATCATAGGATAAAAGTGAGCGTGTCGTGTGACCCCGGTAACTATGCAAAAAAAATTTTTTTTCAAAGTCATTTTTTTGAAGATGGCGTCTAGAAATTACAATGCGGTGCAAGTTTTAGACTTGCTTGATGCTGACTCTAGCGACTCAGGATCAAGCGGAGAGAAGGGAGACGACATCTAGGGCTATAGGAGGCCCTGTATCAGGGTTGGTGGACCAGACCCCGTCAACTCTGATACTGAAAATGGGAGTCAAGAAGATGATCGAGGTAAGCTTGTCTTTCTCTTGTCTTTCTCTTGAAAAATAGCAAGCTTCTGTTGTGGAAAGGACTTATTTATAGCTATATTGAGATAGAGTAAGCTGTTTAGCTATAATATATATATATTTCATTGAGTTTTGAGATTTGAAAGTGGCTTGTGGTTTTTTGAACAAATTCAAATTTTCAAAAAAATTAAAAATTTTTTTTTACCACATATACTACTAGTACCAGATGTGAATGCAGTCACCGACCCGATTACGCAGATGAGGCGACAGGAGCAGAGTCTTCCAGTCATGAAGGAGAGGATACCGGACCTGAGTCTTCCAATGATGAAACACGAATAGGCAGCAGGTTCCAGTGATGAAGAAGAGGAAGTGGCTCCTCCTGCTCCGAGTTCTGGACGTCCTCGCGGTCGGAGAAGGCGGGAATCGAAGAACAAGAGTCGGGTGGATGAGGTAGGGGGAGAGTGGAAGAAAGATGACAACACACCCATTGATATTCCATAATCTTTTGTGTGAAGGACCACAGACTTTGATATTTGTGGCTGCTCCCCCCCCCTCCCCCCCCCCCCTGAACATCCCAAAAGTTGTAATATGTATTGTTATTGTCGTTGTCGTTGTCTGTGTTTTTGTGGTGTTGTAGTGGAGCTTCACACTCGATGTATATGTGTGTGCGTGGAGTTGAAATGTTATTCTGGCGCTTCCAGATCTAACCGGGGAGGGAACGAACTTGGGGGGGGGGGAGGGGGGTCTTTTCCAATCGGGGCTACTATGCCCATGTAAGTTGAATTTCATGTATGTGTGTGTGTGTGTACACCAGTCAATTTATATTATACATTTATTTTAATGATCTGTATTCACCTGTATCTTCTTTTTTCTAGTGTGTGTGTGTGTATGTGTGTGTGTGCATTTGTGGAATGAGAGAGAGCAACCGTGGACAAACAGTATGTGGCACTTCCGTATACAACCTGGGAGGGAACTCTGGATCTTTTTGAATCATGACTACTATGCCCATGTAAGTTGAATTTCATGTGTGTGTGTGTGTGTTTGTGTGTACACCAGTCAATTTATGTATAATAAATTATACATTTATTTTTATGATCTGTATTCACCTGTAGCTTCTTTTTTCTTGTGTGTGTGTGTGTGTGTGTGTGTGTGTGTGTGTGCATTTGTGGAAAGAGAGAGAGAGCAACCATGAACAAACAGTATGTGGCACTTCCGGATCCAACCTGAGAGAGAACGAACTCGGTGGTCTTTTTCGGTCTGTGACATCATCCATGACGGGTAAGTTGAATTTCATTTCAACTTACTGATATTTGGGTGTCCAGCTAGGGTTGGGGGAGGGGGGGGTTATGGTACAAGAATGTCAGTGAAAAGTAATGACGGGGGAGGGGGGGGGCAATTCAGCGAGGCCAGCTGTTATGTTACAAATATCATTGTTGTCTTGTGTTTTTTTGGTATTGTATGGAGGTTCCGGATCCTATGGGAGGGATCGTTCAGTCTGTGCCACCATCCATGCCGGGTAAGTCGAATTCCATGTGTGTGCTTGTACTGCTTTTCATTTTCAAATTACACTTTCTCAATACAACGATTGTTTCTCTCATGTACAGTGTGGAGTATACATACCAGGGTTCATACAGTGGGAGGCTAGCGCTGGGTTCCCCCCTAGAATTTTGGGAGGTGAATAGAAATGAACATTTAGGAAGCATTTATTTTTAGTCTGATATTGTATCCCATTATGTTCCTATCATAACTGAGCCATTTAGTGCATAGGACCGAACACTGATCATCAGTGTGAAGTATAGACTCGTATGCAAAGATGTGCATCAAAGTAGTGAGGTTCCAAAAAATGGGTGTGGCGAAGTACACTCGGAGCCCCACCCCAAACAAAAATCCTGTATGAAACCGCATACAATACATAAAGTTGCAATTATATAGGATCATGAATAATTTGTTGTTTGTATTACAAATATCTTTGTTGTTTGTGTTTTTGTGTATATGAAATTGTTTTGTAGTGGAGCTCGACGTCCGATGGCATACGTTCCTTATGGACACTCATAGATGTCTCCTACTTGATCACAATCAGCACCACACACAACAAACAACATATTTTATTGTTGAACTAATATAATATTGGTATAAAATGCATCAAACAATATTATTTCTATTTTATTTTATTTTTTTATTGATGGGAAAAGTGGATTTTTTTGGGGGAAAAAAATTTTTTTTTTTAAATATTAGTAGATGGCTTAAATATTATTCAATTTTCTCAATCAAAAAATGAGGGGAATCCCAAACTCTTGGTCTATTTAGTGATATATGGTTGCTATGGGGTTTTCCCAGCCAGCATCGAGTTTAAAAAATAAAACGGTAATGCACTATTCCGCGGTAGAAGATTAGATTTTTCCGCGCGCGTCCAAACAATTTGGGAACGAGAGGGTTAAACTCTGCTGGGTGACAAGATTTTCAGTGTTTTCTTTCAGTTGTCTTGAAAGAATGAATTTTTGCTTGTTTTATGCAACTCTGATATTATTGTGTAATACCAAGTTAGATTTTTAGTGATGTGTTGTTCTCAAAACTGTAAAAAAAGTTGCCACCGATTTACCATTAAAAAAGCTCTCTATTGAAACATTATAAATGTAGGAGAGATTTTAAATGTAATGGCTAAATTGCTTAGAATAATTCTATGCATTACCAATCATTAAATGACACCCAGTCAAGGCAATGTTTTAAATGGAGTTCATTTATAAGGCCTCGTATTTAGCAACAATTGAGGTTCATTGCTCTGCAACTCACCTATTATTATACAGAGGACGAAATTTCTATAGCGAGAAGTAGTAACAATTTTGACATTAGGCCAGTGATGAATCCCCTACGACGCCTATTAGGTACGCCACGGTCCAACCGTGGTTGTTATATGTAAACGGAGTCCGTACTACTCTACCCACCTTCTAAATAGTCCGGCGTAGCCAGTCCCTTTACCAAACCGCTATGGGGGAATGGGTCTGGGGAGGACATGGCCTTACCAAATTTGTTCTGCCGCTTATTATGTTGTGGCAGTCAATTACCGTTGAAAATTACTGTGAATAGCCCTTCTCAACCACAAATAGAAATTTCTGTGCGTGTCACGCCACCCTTTCCAATGCTAGGCTTAACAATCATAGCTAATCTGCTGTAGAAATTCAGGTACAAAGGAGTTGGGGCATTCACCACTTCCACATTCCTCCTCCAGAACAAATTTGGCATGGCCATGTCCCCAGACCCTCTGCGCGCTTTGCCACTAGCTACGTGGGTCTGGCTCCTCCAAACTACCTTCTATTAATTAACTTGAAAAATGCAAAAGTAATCATTAACATCACTACAATTGTACAATGCTGGAATATATCCAGTTGTAATTTATCCAGTCAGATATTAGCTATATTAAGTTAGTTATGATTAGTGGTTTAGACATCAATGGAGCACATGAGCTCGTTAATTTTGCCTAATTTATTGGAAATTATTTTTGTGGTGTAATAGCTCTCTTCAATTACATATTATTTTGACTTTTTTTTTCAAACTCACCAATTTTTTTCAGTACATAGCTATGCTATCCAATTTACTTGAAAATGTATTCTTTGTCACTAAAGCATGGTTTTTTGTAGCCACTGATATTTGGCTAATGTTATGATATACAATTAAATGACAATGTAGCAATGTACAATTCATAACTATACTTACTGGCAATTAAAATTGTAAAAGTAGATTGAACAGTTTCATATATGTTTGATGCTGTGAAGATGTAGGTTCCTCTAGCATCAGGAGTTACATAAACCCAATGAAGAATACTAGTTTTATTTGAATTTTCATTATAAGATGTAAGCGTAATGTTTGGATTTATTGTATTCACTATTGAATTGTTTAGTGTCCAAATTACATGGGGAACAGGAGAACCAGCATATGAACAGCTAAAATACAACATTGTCTGGACATCAATTATTTGATTATGTGGACCACTGCATGATAATTTTGGAGGAACTGTATAAATATATTGTAATACTAAAATAATGAGAAACAATCATAATTTTTACAAGGAATTTATTATTCAATGATGGTGCTATGCTGGCACTGTGTAGAGAGGTTTTAATTATTTTTTAACACAGTTGTGTATTTCAACTTTATACTTACAATCTACTGTTAATGTAACACTTCTAATGGGTAGTGTTGTTACACGTGGAACTTTGCATTTGTAGGTGCCTGCCATAGCTTTAGTAACCACACTTATGTTCAGTTTTGGCAATCTTGTGTCTTCACCAATTGTATTAATCCAAGTTGGTCTTCCAATGTACATAGACAATTTATTAATATTTGTACATTGTAATAATAGATCAGATCCTTCTAATATTGTTATCCTATTGTGTATGATTGCAGAACCCCTTGTAATTACCAAATGGGCAGGTGCTTAGATGAATAGTAATACATGTGAATCATACAATTTTATAATAATTAAACTGCAAAGCATATTATAAAAGAACAAAGAAAATCTATAAACTGTACACATTGATACCAGTAAAAGTATAGAAATTTCTGTAGAAATGTGGTGGAAACCTGATAATCAATTTCTGTGATAGCTATATCATTAGTTTGTATGTGGTAGTTCAGTATTTGATTCTGCGCTAATATAATCAAATATTTACTTAATGCTGATCCCCGCAGATAATAAGCAACAATTATTTAATTTTATTTAAACATAATAGCAATTTATTATCACCATTCATATTAATAACTCAATTGGTAATAATATAATATGTAGCATATATTAAAATAATTATGTTTACTTACTTGAACTGAAAACATATTCATGCACAGATGATCCATTTTGTGATCTGCAGGACACAATATTGAGGGAGCCAATCTTAAGGCTAGTATTTTTCCAGCTGTGCACCACCATTCTATTGGGTTCTATGGTTATTGTGACGTTATTGACAAATGGAATATCATTCAAGTAAAAGTTTCCTTTGAACAAACATCTGAAGCATGTAGCTATTTGGGATATATTAATAACAGTGCTTTGATTATTATTTTGTGAAAAGTCAGTTGATTGTAGAATCACTAGCTGGGAACATGAATGATAATCTGAATACATCATAAAACAATTAAATAACACTTGCATTTGAAGAATAAACACATGAATAAATATATACATACATATTATATAATATTATATAATATATATATATTACATGCTAGATAATTTCCATAGTGTTATTTTCAGGTATGTTATGTTTTCACACTGATCAATTCATGGCAAGCACATATTACATCATTTCCAATGAATATAAAATAATAATTTCAAAAACAAGAATGTTTCAGTGACACAAAAAGTTTCAAAAACTCTCGAACTGCACCCTACTTATTGGCATTAAATTTTTTAGTCTATAATAATGTTTATGGTCAATTAAAACCCAATCAAATTAATTAGTACTTACTTATAATGTATACATTTGTTGAATATGAAATTCTAGTTCTTGATCGACATTCTACAACATTATTATTGCTGTCCAATACTACATTTAAGAATCTATCTCTCCAGTTGCGCAAAATTACTGTCCGAGATTCCACGGTTATCCAATTACTAATAATGGTTGAAAAAAGAACGCCATTCAAGTAAAAATCTCCTTGTGTAATACAATCAAAGCAAGTATCTCTTTCATTAATGTTGATAAATAATACACTTCCACTACTTGATTCATTTAATGGAATATATACGGAGCATCTATCTAGTAGTGTAGTTACAACAGTAATTATACAATACATATTATACTATAGTAGAATTAAGAAGTTAAGGTAGTGGCACAATTTTGTGAGTGACCATAATATAATATGTACTTATTGTATAAGCACAATTTAATAAAGGTAAAAGTTGAGGAAGAGCTAAGTAGCTAAATGAAGACTTTTATAATACACTTAATTTTTTTCTTGGAAAATTTAATGGAACAAAGTTATCGGTCATAGGCCAGGGAGACACTTACAGGAGTAATTCAAATGAAAACTGGGATGTTTGTTTCTGTATATATATTTTTTGGTCATGCATATTATGTATTATGGTAATTCAACCTTTCAATATTTTGGTGTTAGCTGGGTGTTCGACCCATCACAAACTTTACTAAACAGAAACCTCATTATCAATCATTACCCGCAGAATTCTAGAAATTGAATTGTTTTTACCACTTTGAATTCTTTTGTGGGTACAGTTATAACTCGAAAACGTACGGGATTTCCATTTGTATTCAAGTTAGCAGCCGTGGTAAATTAATATGCTATTTGTCACCATTATAAACCTTAAGCAAAAGTATTTACTCAAAAATTCATTGTCCACTAGACTAGCCACCCTTGGTAAGTCTGGTGTTGGTATGTACACTTAAGTGTGAAAGTAATGTTACTTAGCTAATGAATATTACAAAGAAAACGTTTGAATAACGTGACTTGCTTTTTGTTGCTTTTTTTTTCTCTTCAAATTCTAACAGTTGTGGGGAGTGGTTACAATGGCATCAAAACCCCTTTACCGTACAGTAGTTTAGTAGTTTAAGTGTTAAAAGTTAAAATCAATTGTTTAACATTAGTGTAGTTTTAGGCTGGCAGCCATTTTTGCTCAAGTACATCACTAGTATTATATAAAAAATGTATATATTCAACATAACAATATTATTAACTGTCAATTTTTTTCTCAAAGTTGGATATGAGCTGTACAATACTGACTAGTATAAAGAAAGAAAGTGAAAATATTGTTGTAATTAGTGATAATTCAGCCATTCTCAGCTGTTAATTAAAATTTTAACCCGACCTTTACATCGTGTTTATTAGAAATATTCTCTCCCTTTCACAGGCTATGTTAAATAATACAGAATTAAAAAAATATATTTGGTCGACACCAGTGATCCTGGGTTGATTCCAGGTGGGGACCAAATATTTTTTTAATTCAGTATCATTTAAAAAAGCCCATGAAAGGGAGAGAATACATCTAATGAGAAAGAGAAGGCTGAGAAAGAAATTAAGAAGTGATAAAGTAGTGGAGTAAAAAAAATTCAACGAATAAAAAAAAATGTTGAAAACGGATAATTTTCATTAGTCTGCTGAGAGTGAGACTGTAGCATAGCAGTACTCCTTAAAATACAGAATTGGAGTGTTTGTTTGCTAACAGGTTGTCCAGTGACAGAGCACTTGGTTATTAAGCAAGCGGTCCTGGGTTAGATTCCCTGTGGCGACCAAATATTTTTAATTCTGTATTGTTTAAAAAGCCTATGAAAGAGATTGAATTCATCTAATAAGAAAAAGTATATCACATTGGAGAGTTAGACCTCAGTTGACCCCTATAGAGGACTTCAACAAGAAGTCAAAACGTCGGGTGAAGTATTAATTAACACTATTTGCTGTTAGAACGAGAAAATTGCCAATGTGACTGTGCACAGGAAAATCGGGCACAAACACAGCATGCGTAAACGTTGGTAAAAGATCATTTTATTTATTCTTTAATATGTAATAAGGAAGCCCTTGTATAGAAATGGTTAGGTCGCGTACATCAGCATCAGCTGATGCTACAGCTGTAAAACATGGACAGTTCAATATTTGGATGCCGACAAACATGACAAACACGTAAAAGAAAATTTATATATATATATGGGGCCCGTGTTTTGCCTGCTTTTTCTGTGCACGGTCACATAAATTATAATTAGTAATTAATATACCCTGTGAATTAGTGAAAAATTTCTCTTACATCTTATAAATAAGTTTAGAACGTATTCAGTGTTTGCTCCTCTGCATTCAATAGAATTAAAACTGTCCAATCGTATATTTAAATTACTTATCCAAGTATGTACATTAATTTGATGAGGCATTACAGTAACTGTATTATTGTTCAAAAATTTGGCACCATTTAAGTAGAATTCTCCAGTTGTAGGACAAGTAAAACATGTGTTCAAATCAGAATTGCTTATAAACTTTTGTTCCTCACTTATATCAAAAACAGAGGAACACAGAGCTAAATATTTTATTTTAATAAGTATATGAATATTATTATATTATATATGAATATGTATATTAAAATACAATAATATTATGTATGCATGTATATAGGTACATACATACATATTTTTTTATGTATATATGTATGTAAGATTGCAATTGCATGTATACTGAATACTTGCCAGTTTAATACATATATATGTACGTACTTAAGACCACTCCACATAATTCCTTTTGAACAAATTTGGTATGGCCATGTCCCCAGACCCTCCGTGCGTGGCGTGATTTGCACAGTTACATGGGGCTGGCTCAGCCAGACTACGTTAAAGGGTGGTATGTACGAAACTGTTTTATTGAGCAACAATGGATTACATCTATATAATAATAAGCTTGTGTGTCAGAAACAGGTTGAATTGATGAGGAAAGGCAGAGCAGGTTTCATAAAGTGAGGCGAAATTACAAAATATATGGCAAAAAGGCTATTGATTAGTGGGTCTAATCGGCTATATAAGGTGGAGTAGTAAAAAGAAGGTGAAAGTATGAAAAAGAAGGAAAAAAGGGAACAATTAATTTTAACCAAAAAGAGGGTGAAATTTAAGTCTATAATCTCGATAAAAGGTGGGAGATTCAGAAGCGTGAGGTAGACAAAGGGCGGAGAAGGGAGTCCAGGACTCAAGAAGAAGAGATGAAAAAATAGGAAAGAAAAGCTGAGATAGTTCGGGAAAATTCACAAGGACTACAAAGTCATGCTACTTCCTTCTGACATGACTAAAACTGGAGTTGACTGGTTTATGTGAAAGCATGTGTTTTCAGAGCAATCACATTGTATCTGTCGCCACACATTTGACAATATTATGTGGAAGGATTTGTGTCCCTACATAATCCAGCAACAGATCTCTGCCACACGTGTCAACAAAATGCTAGCGTTCTTATTATAATTGCTAACATGCCCGACCAGCTTAAATCTTGAAAACAACATGCCCTAAAATATCTTGAGCTCGCTTGTGTACATCAACACAATTATAACCAAATCTGTGAACCCGTAGTGCTACTAAGCTAATAAAAAATAATGTCAGACTAAAGTAACAAGCAATATCTATTTGCTAATGTAATCAGGAATTAACATAAATTGAACAAAGAAAATGGAACATGGAAATGCTGTCTTCATAAGAGAACAAGCTAAGCAGGTCAGAAAAACTTACTGGTATACATTTCAACTGAAACTTCAGTTCTTTCAACTCCATTAACTTCCCTGAGCATAAAAGCAAACTACACCGCAGGCTGCAAGAAACTATTTGCTCATGTGACTATCACCTGAAGCTAGGGGACATTAACCACATAATCTGGTACCTACGCAATGCTGAAACAATAAAAAAAATAGTAGCACACTGAAAAGTCCTAAATCTTCATTCTGAGTAAGTCATACCTACCGACGGTTAATTGTTAGTAATCTCCAAAATCAGAGTATGACAGACAGACAGACAGTCAAGCAGACAAAACAACCACTATAACCCTCTCGCTCATGCAAACTGAAGATTTATCAGTGTACAGCATCTAAGAAGAGCAAAATGGATGGTCAAGCTTCAGTGATTAAAGACAATAATAATATATCAAATGTCTCCTTGAGAACAAAAACCGAATAAATAAGATTATTCCTTCTGGCATGGATGCTAAACGCCAATGGTAGCTATTTGTAAGACGAAATTTTCCCTACAAACTTGCCCAAAAACCTTTAGTATTAATATGCAGCGGATAATTTTTTGTAACAGCTAGAACTAGCTATTATTCATGTGATTTAAAATTATTTGAGTAGCATTTTGTATCTAAATATTGTGACCTGGCAAGCTTAAAGAACCTTATGACCAAAAATTATTCTATCAAAAATTCTGAATCTCTACAAGTATATTGAGGTTGGTGGGAAAAATATTATTATGACAAAATATTGCCATTAGTAAAAAAAAACAACATAGCAATGCTAATTAAAAAAAATTGTTTGAGCACCATTAAGTTGGTGTTTTGTTTATTTGTTTGTTTGTTATTTCTCTTTTTAGCTGCAGCCTCTAGTCTTGGAACAAATGGTTTTGGGCAAGTCTATTATATAGAACTTGTTACATGAGTCAGTTTGTTATGGCGAAATATTATAGGAGCAGGATAATTTATTTTCACGAGCCAAAGACAAGTGATAATTAAGCCTGAGAGTGAAATATCAAGTTTTATCACTATGACTGAGTATAAGAAGTCCAAGCTAGATATCTTCACTAATTACACTGTAACCCAAAAGGTGTGTAGTTCACACCAAATTAAGCGTGAATCACTTGTAACAATAGTCACACCAAAATATGGTGTGATGCGCACACCTCATCATTTGAGTGTGAAGTACACACCAAATTTAGTGTGAATTCTCACCACAATTACTATGAACTCATACTTACATTAATGCTGAATTATTTTAAGTTACATTGATTCTAGTAATACATATCAACATATTTTTTTTCCAAAAAGAGATTGGTGTAATCCCAGATCTCTTTAATCAGACAACTAAAATCTTAGTCAACTATCTTATCTAGCACACAAGTGTACAAAACATTTATAAGGTAGATTACAATAATAATAGCATTGGTTTTTGCCTGCACATGGTAAAGGGTCCATGCTATTCCATTGAGTGTGAATTTCACACTAAGTGTGCATTCACACTAGGAAGAAAGTGTGAAGGACACACTATGCATAGGTGGTGGGTATTCACACCACCAGTTTGGTGTGAATTTGGTGGGTTTTCACGCTATAATTTTTACAGTGTAGGGTTGGTAACTCAACGTGTGAAGTTGGCTGTAAAATTCTCTAGGGGCTCCCACAACCCTTTTTTAGCAGCTGTTCTATATAAATCTGGTTAGGTAGGCTTCACTAGAGGAAGGGCTGTATAAACCCAGAAAACTGTTAAGTTTCCACCGCTCTTTCAATGCTAGGTTCAGCAATCATGGCAAATTTGCGGTAGAAATTCAGGTATAAAGGAGGTGGGGCACTCACCACCGCCACATTCCTCCAGTACAAATTTGGTATGGCTATGTCCACAGGCCCTCCACGCGCTCTGCGTGCTACGTGGTCTGGCTCCACCAAATTATAACGATAACGTGAGTTATTTCATTGTCACTACCTAAATATAACATTGTGAATACCTAGCATGGTCAAGAGTCATGTACTATAAATCTGTATTCCCATATGAAAATGTATTTAGGGAAAAGGTTGAATAACTCACAAGTACCAAACCTTAATGGACAATTAGTGTGTTAATAGTTCTGAGTTAATGTTGCCTAATACACAAAATAAAGGAAGCTGGCCTCTATTATTTCTTTTGATGTATTCGTAATTTGTCGCTATAATTAAAGTGCCAGATTAAAACTTTCTCACTTATAGGGAGGGGTCTAGAGAGTAGCAAAGTAAACCAGTGAAAAAAATCTTAGTTGGCGCCAGGGAATCGAACCCAGGAACCCTGGCTTTAGCCACCAGTGCTTTAACAGGCCCGTAGGAAGGGTTTCAAAAGTGGGGAGGCCATGCTCAGTCTAAACTTTACCTAGAGTTATATGAAATAGGCTTTATCTACATTGTTATGTGTAGTTGTCTCTTTGAAAAGGTACAAAATATCACAATACTAGATTAGACTGAAATATTGATTGAATGAATTAAGTAGAATTGCACAAAAATATATAGCTATAAATTAGCTAAATGAGAAATTACACAAATGAATATTGATTGAATGAATTAGGGGAGAAGTGCACAAATGATTGATAATATAATTGAGAAATTCCAAAATAAATGAAGGATTTAAATAGTGAAGTTTAAGTGTATATGAAAATATTTATTTTGAAAGATCAGTTTGCTTGAACTCAATTCCAAATATCTTCTTTCTATGATCTTTGCCATCAATAAAATCATTGGCTACTTGAATGAGATCTAAATTGTCAGTTTCACTCTGATGAACATGTAGAATCATCAAATGATTGAGTCGCTGCTGTGACATAGTAGTACGAAGATATGATTTTATTCGTCGTACAGCACTAAATGATCTCTCACTTTGAGCATTTGTTGCTGGCATCACTAATAATAACATTAATAATTTGCCTACTTGAGATATCAAGTGAATTTGACTAGAACCACCACGAAAAAACACTAAAATATCTGAGAGAGTAACTCTCTTAGATTGGTGAAAAACATTTGAAAATATTTCGAGATGAGTTGA
>WLWD01004862.1_pt1 | contig 33334 bp, 18 predicted proteins | sample 6712731 | NCBI WGS metagenome assembly WLWD01 (sample SAMN12718690, study PRJNA576275) | sponge metagenome | isolation source: marine sponge | host: Mycale hentscheli | place: New Zealand: South Island, Marlborough, Capsize Point | collected 2014-11-01
GCACTTTGGTATATAAACAAAAAAAAAGCTGAATTAGAGCATCCCAGACAGTTAATAATGGATAAATTGTCATGTACTGAGTTAGGCCACTTACTAGATGAGAAAGGACTCTGTGGAGTTGCTGACGCAGTTGTGGACAATGATATTTCCGGAGAATTATTAGTGGAGCTCACAGAAGCTGAAATTAAAGAAATAGCACCGAAAATTGGTGACAGAGTAAAGCTAAGAAAATTAATTAGCCAGTCTCAGGTACCTTATATTTTACATGCATGGTGAATTATCTCTGAATAAGCATTCTATTGTATTGTATAGACCATTGATGGAAGCTCTCCGGTGCCACCATCTACAAACGACTCTTTTGTTACTACTCAGTTGGAGAGGGTAAGCAAAAACACATGTCTATGAAATTGTTTTTATTTATATTTGTTGATCATATCCTACTCAGGATAGTGACACATCTAATACTGAACTTTTGGCCACTGAAAACAGCTGGAGTACTGATGTTGGATTACCATCAATAGTGAGCTAAAAATGAAACCAATGATAGTGGGGCTTACATTTGAAATGTGATACTTGAAGGAGACAGTTTCAGAGTCCAGTGAGGTATTCCGCTGCACCTCCAATAACCTCAGTGCTGCACACACATCAGTAAGTTACATTTGTTAAATTTGGAAGAGGCTAGCTAAGGGTGGGAGTACAAAACACCCAAAATACATGCATTTACTTTAATTAAATTCATTACCTGTTTATGTAGGTAACTCCTTCATGCTCACCAGCAACCAGCTGCCCAGCAAACAGAAAGAGAAGTGTGACTACACCTGTAAGTGCCCTTCATTTACATTTTAGAAACCTATGCAATTAAACAGAGACTTTTCAGATACGTTTTTGAAAGGTTAACATACATGCTGTACTAAATGGGCATCATTATGACCAATAAAAATTTAAGCTGTATAACTTGATGATGTTGTCTTTGCTAATTTAATTAAACAGAATGTGTACGTGGCTAAATATCTGCAGAATATCTGTGTATATAGCTACTTTTATCTTTAAAATTCAATGGCTCTCTCCTTAGATAACTCCTTCCAGACCCCTAGGAACCAGAAGGAGAAGTATGACCGCAGCTGTAAGTGGGCTATTTACTTGTTACAATAAAGTTGCAATGTAACACTTACAATATATGGTTCTAACTTGTATAAACATTTCTAATTACACACTCATAGCATTTTTTGCTTCATTAAGACTTCATTATACAGGGAGGTGCAGGTGATGTCTCGAGCCAACCAAGCACATCCAGTGATGTAAGTGCTGTGAATTGCTCAGTCACTCATATCCTTAGTTATACATCTTGGTCTCAGTGTGCCTTTAACATGCATGTACAATAATTGTATATACATAATATATACAATTGTAAAACCCAGTTTACACCTTAAAACCTGCACTAAAAAGTTTAATTACATAATTCAAGCTGTCTGATAAACATAAATCTAACAATGAATACAACTGAAACACGGATATACTACGTACTTACTTTTAGAAACTTGATTGGCATCTTGATTTCAAAGTGCCAGATAAAGAAAAATTTGGATACTCCGCTTCAGTTGCTATTGACGATGGGCATTTAACTTCAGCTGCCAAGAGAAAGATAGTGACTCTACTGAGGGCACTGATAGTACAGCATACACTGTACCCATCGTCAGAGCAGTATGTGGCTGTCTGCAATAAGCTGGTGCAGAAATACCCAAAATTGCGAGACCCAATTGGAAGCGGCATAGTAAGTATTGCATCGCAAATAGTTACTGAACTAGTAATCAGTGGCATACTCTCTTCCTAAGGGTTCATGGAAAATAGCCATCAGAAACTCCTTGAAAAATTATCGTAGAGACCACAATCCCCAAACGAGCAGATGTGCCGACCAGCAGCCTCCATCTAAGAAAGCAAAGTTATCTGAGGTTTTCCACTCCCTTATTTACTTAGCTGTCTTAGTTAATCTTTATATGCAATATGTACTTACTTACTAGGAGGAACCATTAATGGATAGTGATGAATATGAGGAGGCAATTGAGAGAATGAAGACCTTCAATGCTAAGAATGACAAAGCCTTGGCAGTAAAATTAATGGATGAGACCAGGCAAATGCGCAGAGAATGGGTTTCACATGAGAACCCTACAATAAAAGAAATAATGAATATATTTCCACTATTGAAAGATCCACATATAGTAAGAGCCTTAAGAAAAACTTAAATATTCAATTCACTGTATTAATTATTTTAAAGTTTCAGAAAGAGTACTGCAGCATTTTTAAAATTTCTAAAGAAAATGCTTTCACAGAATGGAACTTTTGGAAGACCGTCATCATTAGAGTGGCTGGGCTGGAATCCAAAAGAGTCCCTATTAAAAAGCTTCTATTAAACTACCATGAAATTCCAGCAGGAATTACTTACCCAAATGGTATTTATAAGCCAATTTTTTCCTGATAACTAAAGGCCATAACTGATGTTTACTGCTAAATTTTTTAGACTATACTGATTTCTATGCAGTGGAAATATTAGTTAAGCTGCTCTATCCTCGGAGCACTAAAGGGTTAATGTATAAACGAGTCCAAGTAAGTCACTTACCGTGGACAGCTCTCCCCTCTCCCGGTGTGTTGCATATTTGATGTATGTTGATGCAGACCTTAGAAGCCTGATAGTGCATGCAAAAATAGATAGGCCCTGGGGCTCAGTGCAAGATTAAGTAGGCAAGTCTGATAGTGCAAGATCGGATGGCAGTGAGTCTGTGAGTGCACAGATAGAGTATGACGATGTGCAACTAGTTGGCAGCAAGTCTGAGTGTGAGGATGGGTAAGAATAAGAACAAATACTACTCAAGCATGACAATACATTGGTGGTGAGTCTGGCTGTGGCAAGGCAGCACACCGAGTGCGAGATAGGTGGCGAACCTGATAGTTGAAACTAGATATCTGGATGTGGGACTAGATAGGTGGCTAGAATGAGAATTGATAGGCAGTGAGCCCGAGAGTGCGCACGAATACATTGGTGAGCTAAAGAGCAAGAATGCTTTAACAGCATTGGGTGTGAAAACAGATAGACAGTAACATGAGTGTGAGAATAGATAGAAAGTGAGCCTGATAGTGTGAGAATAGACAGGCAGCGAGCCTGAGTGAGAGTGAGAATAGATAGGCAGCGAGCCTGAGTGAGAGTGAGAATAGACAGGCAGCGAGCCTGAGTGAGAGTGAGAATAGACAGGCAGCGAGCCTGAGTGAGAGTGAGAATAGACAGGCAGCGAGCCTGAGTGAGAGTGAGAATAGACAGGCAGCGAGCCTGAGTGAGAGTGAGAATAGATAGGCAGCGAGCCTGAGTGAGAGTGAGAATAGATAGGCAGCGAGCCTGAGTGAGAGTGAGAATAGATAGGCAGCAAGCCTGAGTGAGCGCAAGAGAATAGATAAGCAGTTAGCCTGATAGTGAGAGAATAGACAGGCAGCGAGCCTGATGGAGTGAGAATAGATAGGCAGCGAGCCTGAGTGAGAGTGAGAGAATAGATGACAGCAAGCCTGCGAGTGAGAGTAGACATGCAGTAAGCCTGATAGTGAAAGAATATGAGCCTGATAGCGTAAGACTAGACAGGCAGCGAGCCTGAGAATGACGTCCATGAGCCTGATAGTGCAAGAATACACAGGCAGTGAGCCTGAGAGTAAGAGAATAGAGACAGGCAGCGAATGTGATAGTGTGAGAATAAGTTCAGTATCAATAGCGTGAAGGGCAGCGTGCCCTGCATAGACACTATTAAAGGGCCCCTGGTGGATCGTCACACCTCTAGTAAAATCTAACTACAATATGCACTAGAACCTCCTACCTATGCTCTATATAATGCCACACTGTGTGGCTTATGAGTCCTAACACACATCCAGCACTAGTTCATTCTCTAATCTCCTCTCTCATCATGTAACCCCTATTTTCTCCACCTCCCTTCTCATGTAACACTCACATCAGCATAAATCTCAATTACAGCATGCACCTGACTGATTCAGGAGTTTCTATGCTTTCGAGAAAACTGATCACTTTGACAGAGCCAATCTTGGCAATACCGTGAGAGGGTCTGGCCATTACTAAATACTGCAGATCCATTACTAAATACTGCAGATCCATTACTAAATACTGCAGATAGTTACTAATATGCAATGGACAATGATGATCATAAATTTTTGCATGAAGGTTAGAATAAGAAGAGTGGGAGCCGGCCATGCACCCCACACCTGTAACGAAGCCTATGCCTGACCATAATGAGGGTTGGCAGCATGCTCTCAGTAACAGCATCATAACTATAGTCCAACTCTTAACCTAACTGCACTAGTTAAGCAAGGCAAATGGACCGGCAGCATGCCCATGTATTATCGAGCCATAGAACTCCTGTTTTCGGCTGATTACATCTGTAAGTATCTATTGTGTATGAAAGGCCATATAATAAGCCGGGTACTGATGATTTCACAATGAGGTGGTGGCTTGATGATGTAGATCCTATATATCCAACCTGACCTACAGAAAGCTAATTATTTAGAGTACAGACAGTATATCTCCAGCCCCTTACTATTAATAAAACAAACAAACTACCACTGATGAGCAGTCATCCTTAGAGAGCTAATAGTGTCGGGTGAATCAGCCATTCTGGCAAGGCAGTAACAGGTAGCTGCTAGGCTTAGGCTACAAGCACTGAGAACAGTGGCTATCAGGACTAATGTAATTGTGCCCAGGTGCCATTGCTCCACATGTGACACACCACATGTGACCACTTAGCCGCATGGTCGCAGTATTTGCACGTCTTCTGTCGACCTTTACCTGGGTTCGGGTGATGTGATGGTGGGCTACATCTCTGTTAACTTGCTCACTCATCACGTAGTTAATTGTGGCTTAATTAGTGTGGGTAAAACCCCTAAGATAATAGCAAAATTTTCTCGTTCTAACAGCCAATAATTATTTCAGCCGAGAATGACTGACTACTCACTAAGATTGTCAACATCTTGCGATAGTACTGGTCTCATATACTGATTACATAACTTGACATACACATTTACATGTATATTTATTGTCACACAAACACTTGTGTCATAGGTGACCACAACAAGCTAGCCAGAGCCACTAACTGCTCTGAGTGTTAGTGATATATTCTAGCAATGTAGACCTATTGGAACCAATACTTCCTTATATTACAAACACACTCTAGAGAACACTCACTTGCCATCATTACAGCAGTGTCAGGTAGTACATGATCTAATGTTGACACTTCTTGAGCCATCATTCACAGCATGGTTTAAGGCAAAGACATCGAAAGCAGCTCCACCCACTCCATCCCACTACAAAGAAAAGCAATAGAAAAAGAAAACACACTGAAGTGAATAAATGCAATCATGAAATATCAACTCATACTCTGCAAGCTAATACCCCCAAGAAATTGTTAGAAACAGTTCGAGAGGTATAGTCTCTTAAACATATTCACTAACACAGCGGTTCTGGATCTCTAGACCGGCCAGTTGTAACACAACAAGAGGTAGGGCCATCCATGAACACATAGTATAATGCAGAAATAGATGGTCAAGACAGTGTGGAAAAAATAATAACAACAACAACATTAATTTGAGAGGTTTGCCACAGGGAAGAAATCTCAGCTCTATCTAAATGACAGACCTTATAATAAACAAAAATTCATTATCCTAAATTAGATAAACTTAGCGGAAGATATAGAGAATGCAACAGTTGCAAATCCCCGATGTGTGGACAGTGCATATTTCACATGGGCCTCAATTTGGTGGACCAGCATAAAGGAAAAAAATTGCATTCATTGAAAATATCATATAAGAAATTGAACATCTGAATAATTCAATATTATCCAGGAAATCCCATCATATTGAACTACTGCACACTAACCACTGTCACTGCGATAAATTTATCTCTAGCCAACTCTCAGATACACTTCTGAGGATCATGACCGATACTGATTGTAAACATGTTCAATCCCTACTATCATTAGGGCTCTTCCGGCTTTTCACCCAGGGGGGAGCAAGTTAGACAGCAATCGATATTTTAAATTAATCGTGCAATATACTTTATAAGATGTAATTCTGTACCAAGACTTAGAATAAAATATTACCCCCATTCTCTTTTTTTTGTGTGTGTATTATTTAATTTTCCTACTAAGCCTTATACCTTAGCCACTTTCATCATGTATACCACTGTTAATTAAAAAAATACCAGTACATTAAAGGAAAAACAACAACACAATCTCACTAAGTACTAGGGAGGTTGGGGGGGAGGAATTTTATTAGGTACAGTGGATGAGTGTTTACTGTCATGCTTGTAATCACAAAAAATCTTACCTGACGTTGACATGGAAGATGTATATGGATAAGAAAACCAAAAAGGAACATGTTTTGACTTTGTTCATGTTAAGTTATTGAATGTGCTTCATTACTACCTTTCATAATGTTTTCAGTAGGTAACAAATTAACAATATCTAAATTTAATAGGACGGTGCGAAATTGCCCATTAAAAATGTATGGGGAAAATAACTGTTCAAATTAAAATCGCACGGCGAAATGAAATAGTGCGTAACTAAGTGAAATAGCACGGAAACTAAGTGAAATACCACAGCTGCTAAGTGAAATAGTACGGATAGATAAGTGTGCATGCGTGCAGCATTAACCTTGAAAACGTACAGTTCGAGAGATTCTAGTTGGAGACAATGTCATTGTGTACCACAGAAGCTCTACCCATATTAGATGGAATTTTTCAACATTTTAGGATGAGTTGTAGGCTGAACACGAAATTCCAGAGGAAGCTAATGCTGAAATACGAAGATAGTGAGTGACTGATACAGTGTAGCTACAAGTGCAAATGATAAAAAAAAGCTGGCCTACTATTAGCGAGTGATAGCACGTGTAACCTGTGCTATTAGGGATCAATAGCACTCATAAAGCATTCAAAATAGCACTCTCCGAGTACAATTTCAATTGCTTTACGAGTGTTATTGATCCCTAATAGCATGGTTACCCATGCTATTGTACTCACACTAGTAATATAAAATGGTATTCGATAACCCACACTTTAAGCAATGAATTGGCAGCAGAAATGATTAGTTCAGACAGTTACATGCTTTACAAGAGGGGGATGGGAGAGGTGCTTAAAGAAAACTCTGTTTTTTTGTCATGGCAAATAATCTGTCATCCACCATAGCTCTACATGCAATTCATTAGCTATCTATTCTATACACATCAGAGTATTTAGTACACTTACTTGTTATCACACAGCATAAGTAAATTCCTGCCGTTGTAGTCCTCTCTTTCGTTATCATCACTCACCAGTGGCACAAAATGCAACCTAGCCAACAACGGAGCAACCAACCACAAGCAACCAACCACCACCACCTACTTCAATCTTGCAGTGTCACCAAGGACAACTTCCACAGAGGTCGAAGGTGAAAGCTGGCACCAAGAGCACGCGCAAAGACATTGCGTGAGGTCAAAGGTGAGGGTCAGCCGTTCTGCACATAACGTCTTTCGAAAAATACTGGAACTGTGAACGCTTTACCTAACTTACGTAATTAGAAGCGCGGGCTAAAACAGAAGTCTCACGTCGTACCCCATAAACGGATAAATAAATAAACTAGTGTGTGCTTGAGCACAAATGGCGAGCGAGCCTTAAACTTCACTATTGTTAAATTTGATTTTAACAACTAACACTCAAGCTATTAAAATAAAGTCGAGTTTTTTAAATTACGTATGAGGTAAAGGGGTTTCAATGTCATAGTAACCGCTCCCGCAACAGTTTGAATTGAAAAAGAAGCAACAAAATCAAATCACGTTATTTAAAATTTTCTTTGTGATATTTAAAAGTAGTTGTAACGCACAATACTTTCACACAACTGAACATACCTACGCAAGACTTACCTTCGTGGTTCGTCTAGTGGACAATGCATTTTTAAGTAAATACTGTTGAGTAGGGCTTATAACTGTGACAAATAGCGCATTAACTTACCACCGCCACTAAGTCGAATAGAAATGGAGCTCCCATAAGATTTTGAGTTTTAACTGCACCCGCAAAACAATTCAAAGCCGTAAACAATTCAACTAAGGTGATACGGGTAATGGTCGCTAAACCGGAGGATTCTGTTTAGTGAAGTTTGGGACGGGGTCGAACGCGGAGCGAACACAAAATACAGAGGGTCAAAGTACAAAATGACATACATACGTCCAAACATATATATAAATAAACAAACATCCCCGATTTTTTCATTTTTACCCCTGTAAGTGTCTCGCTCACTACGCTCGCTCGCCAACTAGTGGTGCGCTCGAATAGCGCAAATGCATGGCGAGCGAGCAGACTCTTTTTACAGCAAATAAGGACAGAAATTACATCAAACTGTAGTGCACAGTGTAACCCTTTCCATTCTCAGTTAGCATCAGAGAATCTAAAGTCTCTGATCCCAGACTAAGGAAGTGGACCCATGCATTGTAGTAACAGAATTACCTGAATAAACTTCGAAAGCAATGGCAAAGAAGCACAGCTTGACAAAGACTTCACAATTGTTTCAAGAAGGGAGTAGCTATAAACTTTTTGGTTGAAACAAAGTTGCGTAAGGCAGTGCAGCAGGATTCTCAGCGCTAGTTAATTGAAAAATACTGGAACTGTGAACGCTTTACCTAACTTACGTAATTAGAAGCGCGGGCGAAATTTAATGTATACATGTGCAGTCAGATTGATGTCAGGAAGCTGAAACTTCACACACACACAAATTAATATATATTGAAATTGATTATGTTTTAAAAAATTGTGGTTTGTGGTCACAACTGTGGTAATAGATAGAAGAAGTGACCCTATAAATGGAGGATATTTTTGATGTTTTTAAGCCAGAAAAAGAGTAAATTGAATTCGAGTGTCTAAAGATTTTGCAGACTGAATCTATGGCTCATTAATTTGATTTGTACCAATTTTTTATATTTTAATACTATTTTACTTATTTTTAATTTCATTTTTTATAAAAAACTAAACTCCCCAAATGCTTTAAGCTGGTAATTTTGCAATTTTGAAGTAAGTGTCTTGGGAATTTAATATAAAATACCTAAATAGTTGTATTTTAATCCATATGAATTTGAAACCCCTATCTTGAAAATTAAGGGAAATAAAAATGTTTTTGTGAGAGTGTTAGTATTTTCGGTGTAAGTTGTGACGTTTGCGGAAGCTCTTATCTCAATGACGACGTATTTGTGATGTCAGAGTGTTGCGCTTGCGCATTTGTGAACTAAACCAGGGGATGTTGGACACGCTGGTAAAACGCGGGAGATGGCCCGTAACCGAGCCACGCAAACAATCAATTCACGCGTGGCCAGCTCTCAATTTCTACGCGGATCAATTAACTTTGGCGCCAAAAACCGCGAAGCATGTGGACACAAACGGTCTGAGCTATAACTGTATGTGTAGTGTACTAGTCTTAGACAGTCACTTCGAATAACATCCTTCTATTATACTTGCAGGGTAAGGAATGAAGCTGTACTTGTGAAGCCATTGGAGCAGCTTAAGGGTGGCCGCACATAGCAACGCGCACTGCCTGTAGATCCGGACATTAATTTATTCCCCGCCAATACCCCACCATTTGATAATACGCGAGCAGAAACTATCGCGCAGTAGTAGCGGAAGTATACTTTGCGAAGTTGTAGTGTTTTAGTTTAGCTTCTTGTTGTCTCATATCCGTTTACAGCAACTCTCCATACGTCGTCTCAGCTCACGCAGCAAGGTGCACCAGGCTGCCTCTCCTCCTGTAGCCGTTCTCTGGACTCTGCGCACCTGAACTCAAGCGGATGGATATACCAGGCTCGATTTCTGCGAAGCGAAGACTTCCCAAGCTGCGCAGATCTAATACCTTCACCTATGGCTATCTCCAATAAACTGCTCTCTCTTCTGACTCTCTTATTATTGTTGTATTGATGTTTGTTTACTCTTGGTATAGGCGGGCTCTTTTTAGAACCAATACAGACTAATTGAAAAAAAAATTGCTCGCGTACTCGTAAGTACGAGATATGGGGGTGGGGCTATTTCTTAAGAATTGCGAGTGGAATTAAAGTTCCAAATTTTTGTAACACATTGGAATCTAATAATGAGAACGGCACAAAAATTTTATACACGGGTAAATAAAAAAAAAATGAACTGCACCACGTCGAGAATTTTTCAATATCTTATAAATAGAAAAAAATGCGAATATATCATAAAGTAATATTGAAATGGATAAGAACTCTTTGTCTTGTAGTAGAGTATCGGCTCGGCTAGTAGTGAACCAAATTGCGGAGCTCCAACTTACCGCACCGCTCCAAAAAATTGCTACAAAGTTTTATAACCAGGCCCCGATATTTCCTCCAGATTAGCTCTAAAATTAGTGAGCGGCTCCTTCGGCAGGTACTGTGTCCTTGTGTTATAGTAGAGAAGCCCCTGTAAGTATACAATAGTAGTAATCGTGCATAGCAACCATCAACAAAAAATTGCGTAGGCGGTGTGCGGCCACCCTTAAAACTCTGTCTCAACCATGACCAACTCCACCCTGACTGGTACCAGCTCCGACAATTCCACCAACCTTGTGTTGAGACTCCGCTGCGTATAGACTCCATCATCATCACTTCAGTTCTTTCCATCGGGATTGCTATGGCTATACTCTTCAGCCCTATCGCCTACAAGTCTAAATCTTGTGCTGAACTACCCCGCTCCCACTAATGAGCAACCAACTCCAAGCAACATCGGGAATACGCCATCACTTTTGCTCGAGGAACTAACTATTTCCAAAGTTACAACGGCCATCTCACGGCTCATTATTGTATTTCTTATTATTGTTTACAAATGGGCTCTTTTTAGAGCTGTCACAAGTTAATTGATTATCTTACCAAATAAATTGCGCGTTCGCGGAGCTCAACGTTATGGGGGGCGGGGCGAAATTGCGAATCAGTTGTCAACTTGAAAATAAAAATTGATATTTCGTGGAACTGGATCACTGAATTGAATCCAAATTTTGCGCACAAGCAAAATACCCCCCTTTGAATAAAGTTACAGAGAGTGTATTTTAGAATAACGCACGAGTAAAACGGCATGAAATTTTACTGTTTACAAAAAAAAAAGAATATAGATATTAGAAATATGGCTCTGTAATGTTGCGGAGAAGCCCTCAGGCTACCTCTGAAAAAAAAATGAGCGCGGTAGCTCTTTTGCGGCCGCTTCGAAATAACTCTGAATAGTAGCCAGTTTTCAGAGCTGTATCTCCGTCCCAGGCGGGTCTTCATTCTTCAAATTTGGCTTGCTGGAGTCCTCTATTGGTGCTCATTCCACCTGTAACAACAAAGTAAGCCCACAGTACACAGAAAAAGAAATATAAAGACATAGCAAAAACAGTCAATTTGCGGTTACGCGCCTCGGTTTCCGGTGGCAGGGCACCTTAAATAAGGGAAGTTCCCGAATAAGAGCTGCCGTGTGATGAGGGCGCGGCTCAAGTTTAACTACGAGTTGTGACGTAGGGCGGACGAATTTGTGACGTCAAAAAAAATTGCGCTTAATGTATGGAATGTCTATGGAGATAGCGTAGTTCTTATACTTATGCTGTTTTATATGACTTAGTTTCGAGTGGATTGGGATCTAACAACACAAAAAAGGTATGGCTAAGCTTATTGTGATTGTAACTAGTCTAAGTTTTGAGATCTGTACTTTCTACTCTTTAAGCTGGACGAACTGTACATACATGTATACAATCGAACCTCCCTACAACGGGACTCCGAGAAGCGGTCAGACTCTCAACAACGGTCAGACCGTTGGGAACGGAGTATTTTCTGCATGTATGTAATGAATTTTTTGACTCCAAGTAACACGATTGACTCTCTACTCCGGACAACGGCCAAGTTGTGTGCCCCAAAACGTAATGTCTTGTACAAAATTTACTTCTTGGGACGGCCAGTTAGCCACACCCAACTTATTGATGTCGCCATTTTGCCTAGCTTTTCAATTTTAGCTTGCCACGCCTTACTAATTTATGACTTGTGTACTAAATGAATGCTAATACTAATTTTACATTCATTACAGATGTCCCTCTATTAATAATTCATTAACTAGTTCTCTCATTCGGCAGACGGTGAGCCGAACAGGCGGTAGATACAGGGCACTTCCAGGCCATAACCGGCGCCTCTGTTCACTCTCTCTCCTTGGACCACAGCGTGTGCTTCCACGTCAACATGCGAATCAGAGGAAACTTGAATTGAATTCTGGACATTGAGTGAAAAAGAGGAGCCCTGGACTGATCCATAGACAGATCCATTTAAAAGAAGCTTGTTGCTTTTACCTTTAATGTCCTTTGAGTTTGCCCCAGAGGAAATCAAAGACTTTCTCTCCTTTAAGAGAATACTCTCAGAGTTTCTCTCTGAAGGGGTCATATAAGGTTTTATATACACCTTTGATTTGGTCAATTTACTTCGGTTGGATAGGATTACAGACACTTCGGTTGTTCTCAACAACTTCACAAGTAGAGGTCGAGGCCTTACATGAGAGGGGCTATATTTACCCATTCTCGTGCAATCTCTAACAGAAAGCTTAGAGATATCAAGCATGAGTGAAGATAATACTGATATCACTTGCTTTTGATCACTGTCTAGTCTAACCTGACCGTATATCACTAAGCTAAACTTACGTTCCCATATATTTACAAATTCTGCGCATCTTCACTTGCACATACTGTGGCGGGCCTCGCTCTTACGTTCGAGGCCTTCGCACAACAGACTCTTGGTGGACAGCTTATAGTCCGCTGCCACCAGAGTTCAGCAACAATAATGTCTTAGGTTATAGTTCTTAGATCACAAGTACTGAACTGAACTACAGCACGTGGCAAGAGGCCTGATATACATATTCCTCTCGCCAACAACCAATCAGAACAACACAGCCAACACACACACTGTACGCATGAGCAAAAATAAATATCCTGCAGAGTACATGCACAAGGGCTGTTCCTGCCCCAGGGCTGATTACTACACACAAATGTTAACACATCACACCACACACAAATAATGTTCTATTCTCTTCTCTTTAGTCTTCTTCTTTCTTCTTCATCCTTCTCTCTCTTCCTTCATGTGGGAGGGACTGGGTCTGCACTCCCACATCTCCCCCCTCCTCTTGAAATCTCTCCTTCCCCTCTTCATCCTCATAGCACCGGCTCAGGGTGTCCGCCACTACATTATCCTTTCCACTTCTATACTTGATAAAATCGAATTCTGCCAGCTTTAGAGCCCACCCGTGGATCCTCCTGTTACATTGTTTGCCGGCCACTAGCGACTCCAAACCACGGTGGTCAGTCAGAATCGTAAATCTCTTCCCGTAGAGGAAGTAAGCGAAGTGGCGCACTGCCTCCACTACTGCCAAGCACTCGAGCTCCTGAGCACTATAACGTTGCTGAGCCCCCTTCAACTGTTGGGAGAAGAAAGCCACAGGTCTCCATTCCTCATCCCTCAACACAGACAGCACCGCACCGACACCCGATCCACAGGCATCACATTCCAACATAAAACAATCCTCCTTCTGAGGAACACACAACACAACAGAATCAGACAAACAAACACATAACTCACGGAAAGCCTCGTCCATCGGGCTCGTCCACATAACCATCCCACTCCCTGGACCAGACGTATGGGGCGTCAAAACGGCAGTCCAACGGTGAATGCCGCGGACGAACTGACGATAGAAACCTACCAGCCCCAGGAAGCCTCTTAACCGATTACGCGCGAACAAAAATTTTAATTGCGCCTTACGTAATGCGGTCACGGGCGCACGCGAGACACAAAGGATTGATTGCTTGGTGGGAGGGTGACACTAAGCGAGAGAAAGAAGACGAACGTTTGAAGATTGCCTCGGGGACAGTATTATCGAACGATAGAGTACGCTCTAGGCTATTGGGAAAGCATAAATTCGACGCTAAGGAGCTGTTCCCGACTGAAAAATAACAAAGTACTCGCACCGTTTGGCAAAAACCTTTATGGCATCACACTGAAGCTCTTAGTAAGCACACTAGTAAGGTTGGAAGTATGGTTTCATGGCTGAAGCAGTTTGCTACTTGATCATAGAGGTAAGAGAAAGTGCTTTTGCACGCATCTGTCTTACATTCAGGAAGAATTTGTTGATATTTATTGAGGGTGTGTTTTATTTTGAACTTAGCAATCTGTTATAAATTTTGTGAACAGAGAAGCTTTTTATGGCTTTTGTGCATGAAAACAGGTACATCACAAATAAATGATAGAATATTATAGTGTATTCAGTTTGGTACTCCAAGGTGTCTTTACTTTTGATGTGCTGGTAGGCTGCATTGTTGACAGAATAGCTTGTGATCTTACTATCAAGTGCAACTGGTCATAGCATAATAGAACTATATGTCAGAGGGATCCCTGCAGTCTCACCTGTTGTATAACAATATTTATTTTTACTTATTGTTACAAAGAATGTGGTTAAAATTCCTGTAGAAATCGCTACCTTTCAGAATCATCAATTCCATTCTCTCGTCAGAGTCCTTGACCATCTAGCAACTACTGCAGTCACTACACCCATCAGTATTGAAGTCATTCTTGCTGTCATCAAACTCCTCGTCACTACCATCAGAGTTACTGCCATCCTGGTCACTGCCATCCTTGTCACTGCCATGCTGTGCCAGGTCAAGAATAACGTCTTCATCACTAGGATGCTGAAGTGCCAGTGTTCCACTTGCCAAGATAGCTTTCTACTTGTTTTATCATGAGCAGTTATAGCTAAAGTAATATTGGTTTCTAAAAAATTATTCTGTTACCTTTATTATTTTATGAAATATATTTTCAATTTATACTGTATCAGAAAGAAGTCTTATTGTTGTGACAAAATTTACTCGACATTTTCTTATGGCAGTCTATGTATTTTATAAGCCTAAAATATACTTACATCAATATAGAATCGTCTGCAATTGTGATCGGTGGCGTCCTTGACTCCACAAAGCTGTAGGGCGAAATGGACGCGAAGACGCATTTTTGACGCATATTTGCGTCCACCGCGGTTATCGATTTTTCTTAATTGACGCATATTTGCGTCATTCGCGTGTAATCGGTTAATTGCTTCCGACTCCTCGGTTTTGGGTGCTCCAAGATCGCTCGCACCCTAGCCTCAGGAACAGAGACTACACCATCCCCAACAAGGTGGCCCAGAAACTCCAATTTCCTCTTCCCAAATACACATTTTTTTCTCTTAACCGTCAACCCTGCCACCTTCAACGCCTCGAAAACCTCCTCCAACTGCCTCAAATGTACCCTCCAACTCTCCGACACCACCAACACGTCATCAATATAGACTCGAGCGTACTCCCAGCAATCCTTCAATACCATATCCATTAGACGCTGGAAGACGGACGGTGCGTTCGTCAGTCCGAATGGCATCCTCTTGAATTGAAATTTACCAAACGGACAGACGAACGCTGTCTTCATCCTGTCCTCCTCATCTACCACAACTTGGTGGAACCCTTTCTCCAAGTCTAGTTTGGATAGCACCCGACCAACACCCACTCTCTCGACCATTTCGTCAAAGCCCGGTATATAATACGGTTCCCGGACAGTGACATTATTTACTCTTCTGAAGTCTACACACAGCCTGATGCCACCATCCTTTTTCTTGACTGGCACCAGGGGAGAAGCCCAAGGACTACAACTCCTTTCGATTATGCCACTCCTCTCCAGCAGTTCCAACTCTCTCTTAACGTCCTCTCTTACACCTAGCGGCACCGAGTAAGGCGTCTGCCTAATCGGTGGAGAACTACCCGTATCGATCTTCAGTCGCACCAGATCAGTGCAACCCGGCTTCCCCACAAACAAACACTCATACCTGCTCAACAACTCTTCCAATTCAGACTCCACATAACCTTCACATTCACCACTCAGTACATTTCTCTCACTCGTTCCCTCTTCTAACACTACATCAATCCTATTCACTTCCAACCTCTCTTTGTATTCCTTTAAACAGTTAACGTGCACTACCTTAACCCTTTGCGGACGAACGCGGGCGAGCAATTATGTAATTAAATACGCGCACGCCGTAAAACCAATTAGTTGCCCGAGACGACGACGTTTTACCAGTGGAGTTCGACACGTGGAAAAAGAAAACGGGCGAGTGTTTCGTTTGTGTTAGGCCTCAAATAATCGGCCTCTAGCGTTGTAGCTATGGTAATTCGTTAGTTTATAGTTTATAGAGTTGTTTTGAATACAAACTTAGTTGGAATTATCGAGGAGGCCATAGTTTGTTAGCTATTTTTTTAGCTTATATTTATGAAAGGAGAAATCACACCCAAGTGTAAGTTCTAGTTTTAGTTTGCTTATTTCTAGCTATTTTAGGCCTTTACTTCTTAGTAGATGTTCTATTTGAAAATAGCTAGACACAAAGTGTAGGAAAAAAATTTTTTTATTCAGTTGGTGCACTTCATATAAGTTATACTTATTTTATAAGACTTATTTTGTAGAATAGAGATCGCAAAATGTATACTATGTAAGCTACTGAAAGTTTTAGCGCGCTACACGCTCTGTAACTGTAATAACAGAGCAAAAAAGAGCTTGTCACGAATTCGTGACAGCCGTATTCTCTTGACGCACCCGGTGTGTCACAGATTCGTGACCATCGTACGCGCGCGTTAAGTTACGGCGGTCACGAATGCGTGACGGTCGTACGCAAAGGGTTAATATGCTTCTCAGTATCTACCTTCCCAATTCTGTAATTTACCTCTCCCATTCTCTCTCTCACTTTATACGGACCTTCCCACGAGTCAGCCAGCTTGCTTTGCATGCCTGGCACCCTATACAATACTAACTGTCCTACCTTAAACTCTCTTAACTTACACCCTCTATTCGCATAATTCAACCTACTCTGCTTGCTCTTCACCATCTTTACAGCAGCACACTCCCTCATTCTCTCTAACCTCTCAGCCATACATCTCACCCACTCACACAAGTTTAGCTTCTGACTATCTACTTCGTACAACCCGTGATACAGCACATCCAAGGGCGTTCTAACCCTATATCTGAACACTAAATCGAATGGGCTGAACCCGCTATCTGCATGGGGCATTTGCCTCAACACATACAGCACAAAGTTCACCTGTCCTACCCAGTCTACACCCTCGCTCACACACTTTCCTAATATCCCTTTAAACGTACCATGCATTCGCTCGACCGCCCCGTTCGTTTCAGGGTGATACGGCGAAGTCCTCATCTTCTTTATACCCACTAAACTACATAACTCTCTCACTACCCTCCCACAAAACTGGCTCCCTTGATCCGATAGCATCCTCTCCGGGATAGAGGTCCTGGAGAAGATAGCCCACAGACCTTCTGCTACGGCCTTAGCGGTGATGCTCCTAAGAGGCACCGCTTCAGGCCATCTTGTAGCTAGGCAAACGTATGTTAAGAGGAACCTACACCCACCCTTTCCTTTGGGCAGGGGTCCCACCAAGTCTACCGCTACGGACTCGAAAGGCTCCGTTAACACAGGCCTCTCCACCACTGGAGCCTTCCTGGGTTTGTGCTTGCTACGCATCTGGCACAGCCCACACGTCCCACAATGTTCACATACATCCTTACTCAGACCTGGCCACACAAAATATCTGGCTATCATCCTTGCCACTTTCTCACTACCTAAATGACCCCCCTTATCATGCACTAACACCAAGATCCTCTTCCTAAAGCCCTTTGGTACCACTAGTACGTCCCTGAATTCATCCCAAGCTACGTACTGACTCTTAACCAAGACACCCTTCTTCCACACAAATCCCCTTTCCTTCTTTTCGCCTAACTCCCTCCATTCTCGCAAACTCTCATCCTCCCTTAACTCCTTCCTAAACTCTTCCCCATCCTTGCCTTCTCTCACTGGACCTACTTCACTAGCTAACCCTCTCACTTCTCTCTCAATCTTCTCCTCACTTACGTCTACTCTATCTAGTTCCACTGGCACACCTTCGTCTTCCTTTCCCTTCGTGCTCTCGGTCGCCAAGGAAGGGTCAGCTTCAACCTCAGTCTCGCCTACCTCAGATTCCTGGCTACCCGATCCTTGCCCGTCCTCAACTGGCTCAATCACACTCCACTCCTCAACTGGCCCAATCACACTCCACTCGGAAACTAATGCATCATCCTCACAGGCGTCTAGTTGCTCTTTCTCCCGAGCTTGACTCCTGGTCAACACATTCACGGCCTTACTTTAAGACCTCTTCATCACACTACCCTTTTGTTCTTCAATAGCACTCCTAAAGGCTTCACTCTCAGTTTGGTTGGTTACGTCAAAGGGCACAATGCTCACGACGTCGTCCCCTATTCTATTATCTATCACGGCCAACCTAGCAAACTCCAACCCTCCAATTTTGTAATTCACCACTGTGCTATCATGGGTCTTTGTGTTGCCATGTACATCAGCTATATGTACCCAGCCACACTCCAGGTCACTAGAGACCTAGGAATAACTCCTATCTCTGCACCCGAGTCTATCAACACACTACACTCCTTGCCATTCACAACGCCCTTAGCCATATTACCCCTCTTTGCCCCTACTATAATCTTCGACACGCTACCCCCATTACCCTCCTTCTTAATCGCACTTCCCACTCTCTTACTCGGGCAGTCAGGGCTGCGGTGGCCCAGCTTGTTGCATGTAAAGCAAGTCACAACCCCACCTGTAGCCCTACTATTGACACTCGATTCACCCGATCTGCCCTTCCTGCATTCAAAGGCCCTGTGGCCCCTTTCGCCACAATTAAAACAACTCGGCATAAAGCTGCCTCTATCGCTCGACACACTTCCCTGACTCCTGACTCCACTATCTCTAAAGCTCTTGCTCCCACTATCAATACTGCTTCCCAACACCTTGTAAAAATTCCCTTTCATCCTCCCAGACATCCACGTCTCCCATGCATCTCTTATGTCTTCTAGCTTACTGAGTTTCTTACCCTCCAAGAACGCCTTGCCCCCAGGTGGTATAACTCGTCTGGTGAGTGCTGCGGCTAACGCCCCAACACATTCTTCCAGCGTACTGCACCCCTGTAGGACACCCCTACATACCTTCTCTATCACTTCCACTACTTCAGACGCCGATTTGGTCTTAAGGGCCTCTCCTGTCAACTCAAAAAGCTGATGACCGTAGGTGAGACTCGTCTCTCCCACAGTCTTCAAGAGGACCCTCTTAACCTCATCATAGTCAGCCCCATCATCTGTCAACCCTGATATTCTATTACATAAACGTTCTGGCAGGCGAGGAAACAGCCTCTCTGCCCACCTACCCTTACCGATTCCACACTCAGACATTATTCTCTCGAATTTGTTGAGATACCCCAACAACTCATTTCCATCATTATACACTCCCAACACCTTTAGCTTCTCTGCCTGCAATTCTCTCCTCTTTCTGTTATCCTCCTCTCTCTCTCGCCTTCTAGCCTCTTCAGCTCTACTTCTATCCTCATCGTTCTCCCTCAACTTACTCAACAGCTCTAACATCTCCAGCCGCCTAGCTTTATCTGCCTCAGCCCTGCTGGCTGCCTCACGCTCTTCCTTATCCGCCATGTACCTCAGCAATTTGTCGACCTCAGACTCTCTTCCCATCGCCATGTTCTCCTCTGAATTCGATCCTGTCTCCTGTACTAATTCCTCTCTTCCTTGACCTTCCTCTTCTCTACTCCCCTCCTTTACTTCCTCTACCAACAAATGGCTCACCTCCGAACCCCCCTCGTCAGGGCAATGCACCACGTCCCGAAATCTACTTGGGTACGGCGACCGTGAAGCACCCTTTGGAGGAAGATGTGATGGCCGGTAAGTATCCTCGCTGTCCGCCGTTGGCGCACGCCGAACCGTCCGCTTCTTCGCACCAGTCACCTGATCCGTCATGGGAGGGAGAGTGTACTCGCCCTCTGAACGGACCTGTACAAAAAGAAAACACAATGATCACACTGGGCAAAAGACCCAATTAGAAATAGATGCACGCAGAGAGGTTTACAAAAGATAATCACAATAAATTGTTCACAACACAACACAGCACCAATGGAATGGATGCCAGTCCCTCAGGTTCAGCAATACTGTCTGTGGTCCTGGATTCCTGTGTCTTTTGCCTCAGCTCCAACACTGGATGAGCTCCTCCGCCTCAGCTGGAAGCTCCTTATACGTGGATTGGTTTAGCTCGAGTTCCGCAGTTCTCTTGCTTGGCTTGTTCTCCTCGAGACGTCTCCCAAGAAGTGTCTGGTTCCAGTCTCCCTTCGAAGTTCTTCACTGGAAGGTTGTGTTTCGTTCGAATTCCTTCGTCCGAATTACACACGCCTAGTGGCTCGATAGGAAGTTCTTCCTTCTCGTGTCCCACCGGATGTTTGCAGTAATGCCAACGCGAAGGTCTTCACGCCAGAGCCTACCACGGTTCGTAGTACCGTCGGGGAAGTTCTTCCACTTCGGATCCCACCGCTGCCACCAATTTTCTGTGGCGGGCCTCGCTCTTTACGTTCGAGGCCTTCGCACAACAGACTCTTGGTGGACAGCTTATAGTCCGCTGCCACCAGAGTTCAGCAACAATAATGTCTTAGGTTATAGTTCTTAGATCACAAGTACTGAACTGAACTACAGCACGTGGCAAGAGGCCTGATATACATATTCCTCTCGCCAACAACCAATCAGAACAACACAGCCAACACACACACTGTACGCATGAGCACAAATAAATATCCTGCAGAGTACATGCACAAGGGCTGTTCCTGCCCCAGGGCTGATTACTACACACAAATGTTAACACATCACACCACACACAAATAATGTTCTATTCTCTTCTCTTTAGTCTTCTTCTTTCTTCTTCATCCTTCTCTCTCTTCCTTCATGTGGGAGGGACTGGGTCTGCACTCCCACACATACAGTTTCTCTTCTCTTTACTGTCCTTATGGAATCTCATTCCATTCCAGCTGACTGGAAGGTACACAAATTATTTCCTCTCCACAAGAAAGGAAGTGTATCTGAAGTTAGCAACTACAGGCATATTTCTCTCCTATAAGTGTTCTTCATGAAGTACTAGAATTAATAATCTACTCTAAGATAATAGATTTTATATATCCAAAAATTTCAAAGACACAATTTGGTTTTATTAGAAATAGATCCACTCTTCAACAACTTCTATCATATACTTCATTTTTCAATTCTGTGGAGTCTAAGCGACACACAGAAATTGTATTCTTGATTTTGCCAAAGCCTTTGATTCAGTCCCCCACAATGAACTTCTGTATAAACTTTGGCTAACTGGCATTACTGGTCCTCTTTGGTTATTTTTCAAAGATTACTTACAAAATAGAAAGCATTTTGTTGAGGTTGAAGGGTGTAAATCTGACTTACTTCCTGTCAAATCAGGTGTACCTCAAGGTAGTGTACTTGGACCTCTGCTTTTTCTTATTTATGTTAACGACATACCGTCTCTCTGCTCTTTTTCGTCTGTGTTTTTATTTGCTGATGATGCCAAACTTATTGCCTCTCTAAACTCTGCAAGTGAGAATTTAGCTCTTCAAAAGGATCTTGACAATTTATTGTCACAGTGTCAATCTTGAAAACTTTCTTTAAATACTTCTAAATGTGCATACATGAACGTCTCCCTATCATCATCTACTAACAACAATTACACCATCGGTAATGATACAATTAAAACAGTGACTCAACAGAAAGAGTTAGGTATTTTAATCTCTGATATAGTTTATCTTGGTCTGTCCACATCAAAGAAATATGCAGCAAAGCTTATTGGTCTCTGTATTTAATTAGGCGAACAATTCCTTGCACATCACCCATTAACATTAAGAAGTCCCTCTATCTATCACTTGTAAAGATCTCAGCTGACCTACTGTTCCCAGCTATGGTTTCCCAACAAAATACAAGACATTATCTTATTGGAAAGAGTTCAACGGCGTGCAACTAAATACATTTTAAATAATTATAATATTTCTTACAAATTAAGACTTATTCATCTCAATATTTTACCACTAATGTACTACCTACAATTACTAGACCTATTATTTTTTGTTAAATGTCTTAAGAATCCGTCTGATTCATTTAATGTATTTAATCACGTCACTTTTCATTCTGGGTCCACAAGATCTTCATCTAATCCAAAAAACTCCGAAATAAGGTCAAACTCTCTACAAAGGCCAAAGGGTTCGTCCCCATGCATGGCTGTTGTTCGGAGGTTCGACTGTATATCTGAAATCTCAATTGAACACGACTGATAGTCAGCTTCGCTCGCTTCGCTCGCCGCTGAATATACTAGTGGTGCGCTCGAATAGCGCAAATGGCGAGCGAGCTGGCCTAGCTGAAAATAAAATGAAATAATGCCACTTAGAGAAAATGCAATTTAAAATGAGTACACTGTATGATAATTCTAGGGGGGGGAATGATTGTTTCGCTCTTTTTTGAGCTCATCAGCATACCATAACCATACACACATACAAAGTTACCAACCATTCAAAGTTTTGTATAAACCAGATAGACAATCTGTCAGTTGATACTGTACACTACATATGTGTTATTTACTATTGCTGTACACAATTTCACGTCTTTTAAAAGTTGGTAATTTTGGATGTGACATATGATAGATATGGACAATCATCTGTACTCATCTTCGACAGATGATTGCCCCCCTCCGAATATTTCGGAGGGGACCATAGTAGTCACAATTTCAAATGCACTGATATTTACTTTGGGTCCTTTTTAGAAAATTTTAATAAATGTAAGATCATTATTATTATTATTTGTGAAAATGTTTAATAATATATTTTGTGATACAAAAAATGCTTCAGTACTGTTAAAAAAGTAGATAGGTTCTAAATGGACAAATAATTTGAGGACTATTTGGATGGCAAACTGTACCGAAATGTGTGGACATAGACGACACTTTGTGATTACTGGGACTCCCTGCCACCCAATTAGTGAGCTCAGGAAACACCGGAAATCCCAGCAAAAAATGCATTCCTGGAGGTCGTCTTTGCAGAGGCACACAAAGAGCTCAGTGCTCCACATTATTACAGCCCACACATTGTGAAATCAGTACATGAGTCCAAGAATGCTAATTGTGGTGTCTCCTAATAAAGTCAACTCAAACTACTACCATAAAGACAATTCCCGCTTTACAGCAAGAAAGACAATAATTACAAAGCCTGTGCGCTATGCATTTGATGTGACCACTATTAAATTTTGCCAAATTTAACCAATTACTGCACTGAATTGACCACATCATAGTGGTTAACAGCATGGTGCACATACATAGCCATTTGATGTGTATCTGTATGACTGAAATTAAATGTACCATGCACCATACCTGGGGTATATAGATTCCAACCACTCACGGTATCATAACTGTATATTGGGGTATCCAGAAGGTGTGCCAATGCCATGACTTCAACCTCCGATCCCCATGCCCTGTTTTGATTCATCCTGGTTGCTGCAATATACTGCTCAATTCCCAGCTCCCATTCTGCATCTGTATAAACTGAGCCAACAAGGTGCACTTCTCCAAGATTTTGAATCTGTTTCAGAAGAGGAGCAATCTGATGTGGCCATATCGCACCCCCAATTGTTCTCATGTGCTGTATGATAGCACTTCGTATAGCTAAGTGCTGCTCTTCCGATCCTGTAAGAATCAAAGAAAAGGATCGAAATAGGCAATTTCCATCGCCAACTATCCTCTTGAAATTGGTCGGACGTGTTAATGGGACATTAGAACCACCAGGTGTGACTCCATTTGGTCCACAGTACTGCAATCCAAGTCATTCACATTGTGCACGCTGCCACTCTTCATTGACAGGGTTATAGTGGAATTGGTGAGTATGAGTGTCAACGCTAGTGACAACAACATCATCAGTGAGACTCTTTTTTCTTTCGATCAGAGGAGGTGGTTCATTAGCGATAACATTTTTGCAGTCTCCATTACAGCAGGCATCATGTGCTTCCTCTGATGATGGAATTGGAATATGGGGTATATTTGATGCTGTTTCTGCTTCTTCTGCCTCCTCGCTAATTCTGTGATCTGTGCACGACTCAGACTTGACTGACAGTGTTGTTTGTGAGCCTAAACTATTGCTTAGTTTCTCTAATCTGAGGTCTTCATTGAGTCTTTCCTTATGACGTCTGCTGCTGGCTAGATGTACTACACGTTGAAAAGCAAACGGAGGATTGAAAAGCAGATCTTTTACATGCCGCACACGTGAGCATGCCACAACAGTCAGTCCAGCCGAGAATTCTTTTTTCCCCACATCAATGACAACTTTGTCTAATGTCATACCTTGGGACTTGTGAATTGTAACTGCCCAGGCCAATTTTAGGGGAAGCTGGAGTCTCGAGCATGGGTAGGTAGAGGACAACCATGTGTGGCGTAGTGGAACTATTGGAACAGTGCCATCTGCCAGAGTAGGACCAGTGTAGAAATCAAACTTTACTGTCACTGCTACTGATAAACTTGGTGGTGAGTGATCTGCACCATCGTAGCAAATTGACACAACTGTACCAAGTGCTCCATTAACCAGTCCAACTTGAACCCAGCATTACACGTGCCTTGCATGCTAAAAAATAACTGGTTGCAATCCACCAGCATCACTTGCAGGAATTCTGCTAGCTCTAGGACCAGAATGGATGGCTTCAATTCTTGCTACTGGCTGAGAATTTGTTCGCAATTTTTTAACATTATACTCAGCCACTGCTGCAGCAGTTGGAAAAAGATGTAGAGCTTCCTGAAATGTGCTGGCATTTCCTACTGCAGCTGGAGTCTGTTTCATCAGAACTTTCCAGTCATTCAAAGTAATTTGACCATTTCTGAGACGCATGAGTAACTCTTTAAGGGTGGCCGCACACCGCCCACGCAATTTTTACCGGTTGGTTGCTAAGCACGATTCTGCTACTTTCTTTATTTGCAGGGCTACTCTACTATACTAGAAGGATAAAGTACCTGCCGAAGATACTGCACGCCGACTTTGGAGTGAATCTGAAGGAAATATCATGGCCCCGATGTAAACTTTGAAACAACTTTTTGGAGCGGTGCGGCAAGTTGGAGCTCCAGAATTTTGTACGCCGCTAGCCAAGACGATACTCTAGGGCAAGACAACGAGTTTTTTTCCATTTCAATATTACTTTATGATTTATTTACATTTTTTTCCTTTTATAAGATTTTGAAAAATTCAAATTGTGGTGCCCTTCTTTTTTTTGTGTTCTACACGTGTGCAAAAAATATAGTCGTTCTCATTATTTGATTCCAAGAAAAACTGATTCAAAATTGTATACTTCTATTCCACTCGCAATTCTTAAGAAATGGACCCACCCCCTTATCTCGTACTACGAGTACGCGAGCAATTTTTTTTTCAATTAGTTTGTATTGGTTCTAAGAAGAGCCCGCCTATATCAAGAGTAAACAAATATCAATACAACAATAACAAGAGAGTTAGAAGAGAGAGCAGTTTATTGGAGATAGCCATAGGTGAAGGTATTAGATCTGCGCAGCTTGGGAAGTCTTCGCTCCGCAGAAATCGAGCCTGGTATATCCATCCGCTTGAGTTCAGGTACGCAGAGTCCGGAGAACGGCTACAGGAGGAGAGGCAGCCTGGTGCACCTTGCTGCGTGAGCTCAGACGACGTATGGAGGGTTGCTGTAAACGGATATGAGACAACAAGAAGCTAAACTAAAACACCACAACTTCGCAAAGTATACTTCTGCTACTACTGCGCGATAGTTTCTGCTCGCGTATTATCAAATGGTGGGGTATTGGCGGGGAATAAATTAATGTCCGGATCTACAGGCAGTGCGCGTTGCTATGTGCGGCCACCCTTAAAGTCTAGGCTTTCTTGCCTGAGTACTTGTTTCAAAACAATACCACAATCAAAGAGACGATAATTAGCACTGCCAAGGTCAGACAGTTCAGATTTTGTTGCTGTAGTGTACAGTGGCAAGTCCATCACTGGTGGTAGTTGACCCCAGTCTCCAGTCAGTAGACAGGAACATTCACCCAGTACCTCATGAGATCTAAATTTTTTTCATTAAAAAAACAACATGAAACACAGTTGAGTTACGAGTAACAATAAACAGTTACCTTTGAGGGAATGCCTGGCGAATTCTTCTGTCTACCTGACCAAATAGTTTTCGGCCAACCATTGACATTTCATCAATTATCAAGTACCTAACGCCACAAAGTGATTCTTGAAGAGCACTGAGACGCTGTCCCTCCAAGTCCTTAAAGTCTCCAGTGACAGGAAAGCTGAGAAGCGAATGAAGCGTATAGCCATCTACATTGTAAGCTGCCACTCCAGTTGGAGCTGTCACACGAAGGCAATCACCCAACAATTTCTTCAAGCACTTTATCAAATATGACTTTCCAGTTCCTGCTGTGCCAGAGATGATCATCCTTAGAGGTGACCCACACAGTTTGCCATGGTAGTGATTGAATACTATTTGGTAAGCTTCACTCTGCTTTCCTTTCAAATTTTGTGCTTCAGCCTCAGTTTCATATGCAGAGTAAACAAAATGCTGTTTGTGCTGTGCAATAAAGGAAGGCATTTCCTGCAAGTTGTCATACTTTTTTCCAGCAGCAGACCAGTCGACTTCACAAGTAGAAGCAACTTGCTCAAATTCTGTGTGATGATAACAGAGCTGCATCCAATCCAATACAGTGTTCTTGTTTTGATCATCATTGTCATCGTTATCACATGCCTGCAAAAAGAATACATATAAATGAATAAAAAATGAATTGTTTGAAAATATAAATATAGTCACCTGTTCATCAACAGTCTGTTGATCTTCTGCCTGTGCCATTTCTAGCCTATGAATATCATCAGCAAGAGATTTTGGCACATTACAAGACTGAAGAAAAGTAGCATAAGCAGCTGCATATGTGTCACATCCTCCAAGTAGCTCATCCAGTTGAACAAAAGGCTTGTGAAGCATGAGTTTCTGCTTTGAATATTGCTCATATTGTGGTCCTTGTGGATCTGGTGAGCAATAAGGACGTGGTATCACTATTACATCTTTGTTCCTTGGCACCAGTGCACTGCCAATTTTCTTGGGGATTCTGTACTTCTGAACAAATTTCAGCAGGGACACTTCTCTAAACTCTGGGACATCAGGACAAGCACAATAGTGGTCCAGTTGGGAGTCCACAGTCACAGATTTGTCTTCTTCAAATGTTTCGGTCACCTGTCGAGAACCATCAAGACTAAGAACAACGAAATCTCGAGAAGCTCTAAACAAGGGCAGCATCAAAAGAAGATGACATGTCTCCTGTGCAGAAAAATCTCTCTCTCCAATAGTGCTTGTTAATAGCTTTTGCACTACTTTGAGTGGTGTGGCATCCTCTTTGATGCTTTTCATGATTGTACTGTATACTTCTTGCAGACCTTTTGAACGAGGCTCAGATTTGGTAGCATATTTTGCCACATACTTGATGACTTTGTTTCTGGACATAGTGTACTGCATATCAACATTGGCTCCCCAAGCTGACAATTGTACTGGGTTGTAGGCATTCAACAAATTGTCATTTCTGGAAGTCAGCACTACAGGTTCACCTTCTTGTGTGGTGATAGTAGTCACTTGCTGTAATGGTTTGGGGTAGCCGAACCTGCACTCCTGCATGCCTCTCTTACGCTTCAAGCAATATGAGGTTGAGCATCTTGTGTGCCATTGGCAAGTAGCAACTAAATCAACCAGGTCCATTTCCAAGTTATTTATGCCTTGGTATTGTTGGTTGCACACATGCGGTTTAATCTTAGGTAAGGGAATAGAATTGATTATGTTGTTCCCATCAGCAGGAATTCCTGGGTTCATTGTACTAACCAGGCTATCAACATATGCAGTAATCCTCTCAGCAGCATCCAACAATTCAGCACTGTCATCAGATGACAATAGTTTCTCAATGTCTGGTGCATTGTGCAGCCAAGCTACACCATGTACATGAGGAGATCCCCTGTGCTGCCACTCGAATCTGAACCAGTAATCTGTGGCTCCAAGAACATCCACATAAAATGTTTTCATGAACTTGCTAATTCGTTCATAGAAGAACCAATAAGCAATGGCCGGGTTGTTATTGACTGCAGAGCTGCGGCTGGAACTTTCATCTGGATTTTCAGCAATCAAACGAGCCAGCTCAGGCCACTGATTGTCAGCGGCACTATGAGTGAAAAATATAGTGGGTATACCGAGACAGTCAATCATGGAAATGAGCCTACTTCGCTGCTTGAACCAAAATTGCTTAGTTCCACGTAAGCTGGTGGCATAATGTAGTACTCGCTTGCTGAGCTCTTTCCCTCCACTATTGACCATTTCCTTCAAGTCTTCCAAAGACAGACGTGCATCTTTTGGATGTTGCTTTATGTAAATCTTACCAGTTTGGAGGGCACGCCATCTCATTTCGGTGTTGAGAGCAAAATATCGAAAACAAGGATGTTTGACAAACCTGCCATCTTCATAACGCATCAAATGCTTGAAGTAATTCCCCACCGTTACAGTACGCTGTCTTGGAGCCAAAAAATCACCATTACCAGTGGGAAACAATGTAGGGAAGGCACAGGGGATGTATCCTTTGGTGACAAACTCGTTTATTGGAGTGTCCCCTCGAGACGGCCATGGAATTATATTGTCTGGATGCGGTTTTTGTCGCTCATTTATGGACTTCTTGACAGTCTCTTCTTCTGTGCCCTTCTGCACAGTAATTGGAACAAAGGATCCCAATTCTTGATAACTTTCATCATTTTCCTCTTGTTGCTGGCTTTTGTCTCCAATTTTGATGGATGCATCTTCAATAGTGGTGATATTGGAAAGATTTCCATCAATAGGGAGCTGCTTAACTTCTTCCATATCAATTGTCACATCACGATAATACTTGTTGTGCTGTTTTAGCCACAGGAGAGCGTGTAGGACAACTGAGCGTCTCACTCTAATGTCCTTGTGAGTATTATCTGAGCCATGTTTCCTCACGATCAACACATCAAGATTTTTTGTGTTTCTTGGAAGGCTGGACGCAAAAGAAGTGACATCCGGTGGCAGGTTAATTACATGGCCTTTGTATCCATACTGACCATGGGGTAGTCGATAGATGGACATTAGTGGCATAACAGTCGAGATCAACATTTCCTCTGCTTGCGACAACCCCTTAATTTTGAATATAAATATAAACATATAAACGTTATTTTATGGTACTCAGTTATATATCAATAGATGAATATATATTTTTAATAATGCTTCACAGCTTATTAGAATGCTTTTATTGCTTTATATGTAATTTAAATTTACTCAGATACAGTTACATGGACGGAATAATCATAAAATGTGTATAATGTGAGGATGTATTTATATTATGCAATGTTTATTATTAAAGTGATTTCAACGGGTTAGTTCTGTAATACAATAGAAAATTCAAATTTATGTCACAAGCCTGTAATTCATTGGGCACTGCTCCAGGATTCATATTGTTTTCAGAGGAATAAAGTTTTGGGTTTGCTTTGTCTCGATAACACATCGTATACATGTAGTTGAGAGTGATGCCATTTTAGTGCCAGGAAATTTTTCTGAGAGCATACAATACATATTGTTGACTCGATTGAAGACATTTCGTGATGAAATTTGTCCATCTTCTCTTTCACAACTTTATCTTTAAGAATGGTTTGATGAATTAGAGGAGCAGTTTCATTATTACGTAAATGTTCAGCATTGACAACTTTTAATACTGCATCTTGAGCAAATTGTCGTTTATAGACACTCATGTTTTGAAGTCTAGCAGAATTTTGTTCTGGAGTTTCATTGGCCAAAGCATTTTCTTTATAAGCACATTGACGCTTCAGTCGAACAGCTCGTTCATCTGATGTTTCTTTAGCCAGTTTTTTTTCCTGCAAATTGTTCTGATGTTTCAGTCGAGCAGCCCGTTTGTGTACAGTTTCGTTTGCTATTTTTTCTTCCTGAAGAGTGCTTTGATGCTTTAGTCTAGCAGTTTTCTCTTCTTGTGTTTCCTTGGCTAAGCGTTCATCTCGAAGAACACTCAGGCGTTCCAGCCGAGCAGCTCTGTCATCTCCGGTTTCATTGTCTAAATGTTCTTTTTGCAAAATCCTCATATTTTGTAGCCTAGCAGATCGATTCTCTTGGCTCTCAACTGCTAGTCTATGTTTTTGCTGAATTATCATTTCATTTAATCTAGCAGCTCTTCTATCAAGGGACTCTTGTGCTAGTTTGCTCCTCTTATGCTCTAATCTAACTTCTTTGTGCCCTTGGGATTCATTTGTTTCATCAATTTTTCTATTTATTAGTCTTTGCTCAGTTTCTAGAGGACTTTCTGCTTTGACTTTCTGCTTTGCGTTTAGCCCTGTCCTTTTCATTTCTTTTTTTAAGGCGGGCTTGCCTTTCTTGTTCAGTTTCAGCCCTCCTCAGTTCTTGTGCCCTCTGGTTTCTTTTGTCAAGGCGAGCCCGTTTTTCATTCGCACTTTCCTTTTTCAGGTTGGGATTATCGAGCTCCATTAATTATAGCACAAAACCTTGACAAGTAAAAGAAAATAAGAATAAAATAAATGAAACAGTCACACAAAGTATAGAACTTAGCCTTAGTTCGCCTAATCCACACCGCAATTGCTGTAGGAATCTCGTATCCAGGTAGCAATAACGCGGGTGCTCAGTTTACTTGGTTTTTAAGCAACTCAGAAAAATCGCTGCGTAATAGTACGTGCAAGAGTAAAAGGCTGGAGAAATGTTCTCGGCACGACTACCATCCGTTTTGTGTAGTTTGCGCATGATCAGTAGCTACTTAGCGGTTAGATTTGCCACCTGCTATCAGTATTGTTAATAATGGAACCAGAACCAATGGCAGAACAAGTGAGTAGATTTATTTAGGAGAAGAATTGTATCAGTTGTGATATAATTGTGTTAGAATGGAAGACAAAAGGAAGAGAAGACTGAGCCTCCAGTTGCTCAGCAAATAAAAAAAGTTTTAATCAATAAAGTGAGTAGATATATAGTATTAAAATTCTCATAATATTTACTTCATTTTAATACAGAAAAAAAGAAGAAGAAAAAGAAATAGGTAAGTCATTATGGTTTAACCTGTAGCTGTTATGATATGATGCATTTTTTTTTGTAGACAGCAATACCAGAAATCCAAATACATTATAGTATTTAAATAACTTATCTTAACCACTTAGCTATTAATATATATTTAAATAACTTATCTATCTTAACCACTTATATTTAAATAACTTATCTATCTTAACCAATATATTTTAACCACTTATATAATATATGCTTTAAAATGTGTAATCTTTGTATTATCATGAAGAGTTATGTGATGGCTACCTAGCTAGCTCAAAACTCAGAAGTTTGTGGTTATGGGCATAGCACCCTCCATGGTTTTAAAAGTGGCCACACCTTGAACAAGTCTACAATTGTTCTCTTCAATATAGGACCAAATGTAAATTTGCCGTTTGAATGCTATCAGTTAGAAAATGGACTCAATAAGTACACAAGACGTAACTGTGTAGGCAAAAAAATCAGATAGGTTAGAGACAAAAAACTAACCTGTCAATAAAGGTAAAGATTTTTCATCAGCTATGCAGTCCTTGTAACACACAGCACCTTCACATACACTTGATGTACACTGGAAGAAAAGTGGAATTTCCTGCTATAGGAAAGGTTAAGTATAGTTATCTCACAGATCACATGTCCTTCACATTTCCAACTTCAGGACAGATGAGCTGGTGGTAACCATTCCTGGTACTGTATAGGGCGTACTTTCCTTCACTATTTCCTGAACATATCCTTGTCATAAACTGCACTATTTCCTTTACATGCCGCCATATGGTTCGTACTGCATCACATTTCCTTCATATTTCCTGAATTAAAACTGAACTATTCCTGTACATTCTAGGTAGCTGTCTGTGCGAAAATGTGCAGCTTTCCTTTAGATTTCCTGTACTCAAAAACTGCACTTTTTATGCACCTTTTCTACACAAAGCAACTATTCTTCACACACCTTTCCTGCAGCAATCCTGAAGTTAAACTGCACTTTTTGTGCAACCTGTTCTACACAAATCCTGTACCTTCAAAATTTATCCATTGTTACCAGAATATGAACAAATAATTATGACTATGTACAAATAAATGAAAAAAAATGATGCATCAGACAACAGTTCCTGAACTTTGGCTCCATCTCTGCAATATCTCAAGTTCATCTCTGCAACCCTTTAGTTCATTCCTGCATTAACAAAGAAACAAGGTAATGAACTCAACGGTAATACTTCAAACACTAGTATTGGTGATCAATGACTTGTACAAATTACAATCCTACATCCACAGATCCAATGACACTTAAAGAATCACCTAGATATCACTAATTAGCGTTTTCATACTTACTCAATAAAATTGAACAACACCGCGCTCTCTACTTGCTGCTGTCGCAGCCTGTAAATCAGTCTAGTAAGATCACACAAGGCAGAAGTTAGATTAATCTTCACTGTGCCCACCACCGCGTGTACGGCACGCATATATTGTGTTGATACCCTTTACCACCACCTCTTCTAACACTCCTGATTACTGAGGTAAAAGGTCGATAGTGCTAGGTTTCAAACTCGAAATTGGTAAAGGGTTTAATTTTAAAACACCAGATCAGAAATGGTAAAGGGTTGCTAATACCACAGAAGTTCTCTACAGCAAGAGTGATAATACGCCTGTGTATCTCCTCTTCTGGTTCTGCTCTTACTGGCGTTCATGGATTTTTATCCCGGTGAGTGAAAACACAACCGGTACGCTTATAGTGTACTCTGTTGCTGTCCGCACTAGACTAAAGCGGTGTAAAACTGAACAACCGTATTGGTCAATTCAAAGACTGGTATTTCTTCAGTAGTGCCTCAAGTAGCATAGGGCAAGTATGTTAGTACCCTTCTCTCATTTTTGTTTTGAAGTTTCTAATAAGCCCATTAGCCACTGAATCAAATTTCTGTGGTCTTCATTGTTGCACCATAACCCTATCGTACTTGCTGGTGAGGAATTTTTAATGAAAACTATAAGCCATTTTTCTTTTGAAATTAATATATACAATAATATATTCAACAGTTGATATCTCTTTAACTAAGCTTTACTGTATGAGAAATAGTGTTGACAGTAATTGGTGCCCTGTTGTCATTCTGGTTGGTCTATCAATTTACCTAAATTGTGCCCCTCTGTCTCGACATGTCGAGGGGGGGCGGGGGGGGGGGGGGGGGGGGGAGGAGAGAGAGAAGAGATTTGACTTCAGAGTGGAGTTCATCACTGGAACGGAGTTTGGGACAGGTGAACA
>WLWD01005746.1_pt1 | contig 33328 bp, 33 predicted proteins | sample 6712731 | NCBI WGS metagenome assembly WLWD01 (sample SAMN12718690, study PRJNA576275) | sponge metagenome | isolation source: marine sponge | host: Mycale hentscheli | place: New Zealand: South Island, Marlborough, Capsize Point | collected 2014-11-01
GCGACATCTGTTCTGAGATCAAACAAGCCGCCGTCTTTGCCCTCCATATCCACCCATTTCCAATGATCTACGCGCGCTGCCAAACGGTCTTGTCAGTGTGGAACCCCTTGTTGGCGAAATAGGTAGTCGTCAATTGTTCCCATCGGAAAGTCTCACAGCGTGGGATTCTAGAAAAGCTCCCTCAGCCTAGCTTCGAGTGAGATCTCCTCAGAGCGCCAACAACAGTCGCTTGATCTCCTTCAATCGATGCTTCACGGTGTTTCTGGTGAGTCGCGGAAATCGATCGCCTACCATTATGAGATCCCGGTTGCGAGTCAGCATGACCTTCCCATTGCGTGTCTCCACCGAGCTGATATTCCGATCACTGGCGAGCCATTTGATATCGGCAACGAGTAGGAGGAGTTCGACAGCGGTTGGCAAAGGGCCGAATCGGTCCCGAAGTTCGTTCTTGAGTGTAGCGAGGGATTCTTGATCGTTGATCTGAGCCAGCTTGCGATAGATCTCGATGCGCTGTTGCACTTCGGTCACGTAGCTGAAGGGAATTGAGGCCGGATGGCGGTGCGTTGGTTCTTCCTCAACTGGTTCCAGGGGTTCCTCATCTTCATCCAGATAGATCGCAACATCTTCGCGAGGAACTTGAATATCAAACTTGGGCTTCTTGGGCCCTTTCGGGGTCTTCTTCGGGAGGGCGTCACTCGTCTCTTCTCCGGGATTGAGAGAAAGGAAATCAAACTTCACGTGTACCTCGACTCTCGGCTTAACAGTCTCACCTTTAAGGGTAGCCACGCTCTGTTTGAGAAGTTGGCAATAGAGTTCAAAACCTACGGCCGTGATATGACCGCTCTGCTGAGGCCCGAGCATGTTCCCCGCTCCCCTGATTTCGAGATCTCGCATGGCAATCTTAAATCCACTACCCAACCGGGAGTATTGTTTCATCGCAGTGATGCGTTTGCGGGCATCGGAGAGGAGTCCCGCATGGCGAGGGATCATCAAATAGGCGTAGGCCTGATGCTTGTATCGACCCACGCGGCCTCGAAGTTGGTACAGGTCGCTCAATCCGAAACGATCGGCTCGATCGATGAGAATGGTGTTGGCATTGGGAATGTCCAAACCACTCTCGATGATTGTTGTTGAGACGAGGACATCGGCTTCGCCATTCACGAAGCTTGCCATGACCTTCTCAAGTGTTCTGGCGTCCATCTGGCCGTGACCGACTACGACGCGGGCTGAGGGGACAAGCGTGCGGATTTTTTCGGCCACTGTATCGATGGTCATCACTCGGTTGTGGAGGAAATAGACTTGCCCTTGCCGGTTGAGCTCACGCTGGATCGCGTCACGGATCGTTCTTTCGTCGTATTGCTTGACAATCGTTTCAACGGGAAGCCGATCATGAGGAGCCGTTTCGATCGTACTCATATCGCGAGCACCAATGAGGGCCATGTGAAGGGTTCTTGGAATGGGAGTCGCGCTGAGAGTCAGAACGTCAACCAGCTTTCTGAGAAGCTTGAACTTGTCCTTGTGCACGACTCCGAATCGTTGTTCCTCATCGATAATGACCAGACCTAGGTCTTTAAAGGTGACGTCCTCTTGGACCAAGCGATGAGTGCCGATGATGATATCAACCGCACCATTGGCGAGAGATTGAAGGGTTTGATTCGCCTCTTTCTTTTTCTGAAAACGGGACAAGATCTCCACTCGGATCGGATAGTCGAGCATTCGTTCTGCGAGACTCTTGTAGTGCTGCTGAGCCAGAACTGTAGTGGGGACGAGCATGGCCACTTGTTTGCCGCCCATGACTGCTTTGAAGGCGGCGCGAATGGCCACTTCGGTTTTCCCGAAACCCACATCTCCACAGATCAAGCGATCCATCGGTTTGTTGGATTCCATGTCCGTCTTGGTGTGATCGATCGCCTTTATCTGATCGATTGTTTCTTCGTAGAGAAACGCCCCTTCAAATTCCCGCTGCCAGGTGGTGTCGTGAGGAAACGGATGCCCCTCCTCTGATTCACGGGCAGCCTGGATCGCGAGCATCTCGCTCGCGAGATCGACCACGGCCTTTTCAGCTTGCGCTTTAGCCTTGATCCAACGACTCCCGCCTAGCGTATTGAGAGGAGGACTCGCCTTGCCGGCGCCCACATATTTGCTGACCAGGTGGGCTTCTGTAACCGGGACGTAGAGTTTGGGTAGCGATTGCTGGGGATCTTTTGTCGCATACTCAATGACGAGGCACTCTGGTCCGGACTTCGGTTTGTCTGCGTCGGACGAGTCCGAGTTGGAGCCAACAGGATCCAATTGCTGAAGACCGACGAAGCGGCCAATGCCGTGTTGGAGATGTACCACGTAGTCCCCTTCCACCAGATCCGAAAAATCTATCTCTAGGGCCGATTTGACAGCGGAGGCGTGCTTGGACTTAAGACGGCGCGGCCGTTGGACCTTATAACGCCCAAAGATTTCGGCATCCGTGACGACCACCCAGCGTTGGCTCTCGACCAAGAAGCCACGACCCAACATCCCGATCTCCAGGGCTAGGTCGCCGTCGAATGACTCGTTGGCCCATCCGAGGTCAGCCCAGATTTCGGCAAAGCGATCCCTTTCGCCCTCGTTATTGCAGAAGACATCCAAGTGATAACCCTGTCGAAGCCATCGATGCATTTGTTCGAAGAATTGCTGTCGCTGTTGCTCCACTATCTGGAGGTCGGGAGCGCGGGTATCCAACGGACGAAACTGTTCGAGGTCCTCGAAGACAGGAAGCATTTCGGTGGGCCGATCGAGGCTTCGTTCTTCTAGTTTTCCAGAGTCGAGATCGACGGGATCGAGAAGTTCCTCTTCAAGTTGTGTCGACCACTGAAACGTTCGAAAACCTTTTGCTGAGCTGCTCGAGGTTTTTTTTGGGGGGGGGGGGGGGGTGGGGGGGGGGGTCTCTTGGGGTGGACATCCGTCCACGTTTGAGAGAAAGGATCATCATCGGGGATCTGTTCGGAATAAGCGTCGGCGAAGTCCTCGATTGTGCCGCTATCGCAGACAACAAGGACGGTGGACGGGGGCAGATGATCAAGGAGGCTGGAGACGGTCTCCGCCTTCTTGTCATCAGGGGCTTCGTCGATCTCCCTTAGTAAAATCCCAAATTCACCGGCTGGAGATAGAACAATCGAGTCGACCTTATCGAGAGACATCTGGGTCTGGGGATCGAAATAGCGAATGGAGTCCACCTCGTTGCCAAAGAATTCGATTCGAACTGGCCAGGGGCTTGCCAGAGGAAAGACATCGACGATACCACCGCGGAGAGCCAGCTCACCTTTCTGAGTGACTTTAGCTTCTGGTTCGAAAGCCTGCGTTTCCAGCCACTCTACCAAATCGAGAGGATCGAGTTTGGTCTACAATGGTGATCGTCTTGAGTCGTCGTGCTGAAGGTATCGGTCCGAAAGTTTTTTGACAGCAAAGCGGTCGCGTTGGTGACGATAACGGGAGCGGGTTCGGTCCTTTCGGTGATTGTAAGAGTGAGGTGAGTAGGGTCTCTGAGTCGTTCGCTGATGACATCGCATGCGTAGTTTAGCTTAGTGAGGGAATGTTTCCCCGCTGGGAAGAAAGCCGGGGTCAGGACCGGAATGAGCCGTGGAATCTTCAGCCTGATCGCTGGCCTTCGAGACAGACGCCAGCCAACGTGAGCCAAGTTGTAGCTCCTGGTAGAGGCATCTTGTTGCTGAGGCCTGGAATCACGAGCAGAATGGGACTATAGGTTCAACACGGTGGATGAGGGCCGGACAGGAAAGCCCAAGATGACGGGGCGAGGTCGGATCGCTCAGTCGGTCCGGGGCTCGCGAGCTCAGAGCGAAGAGCAGCGACCAAGTCAGAGTCAGCAAATCGAAGCCGAAAAGGATCGTTTGTTGAGTCAAGCTTTGACACGCCGCTGAGTTTCCAAGTGCTGGGAGCTATTCTTCAGTGATCGTCGACGTTTGACCAAGAGGCAAGGAAGACACTTTCTGAACCTTACCACCCGGCCAGACAACTTCAATATTGTCTATCTGAGTCGCTTTGCCGATCCCGATCGTGACGGGGAGTTCGGACTGGGAGAGATAGCTGCGAGTGGGCATGACTTGGCGCCAGTGATTGTGCCCGTTGGCAGTAACCTTTATCCAAGCGCCAATCCCTTCCCGGTTCTGTGTTGAGCCCCGCAGTCGAATCCGAACCCAGTTGTGGCCCAGCTCTTGGTCATTTCGCAGGAGAGAGTTGGCGGACCGTTGATTTGAGTGATCACAACATCCTGGTCACCATCACCGTCAATATCGGCGAAAGCCGATCCTCGGCCGACCAAGGGCTGAAAGAGATCCTTACCGGCTTGGTCTGAGTGAACCTCAATGAACTGACAACCAAAGTCTGGACCACTGTTCCAAAAAAGTTGGGCCGGTTGCTCATAGTGTTGGCTTTTCTGAATCTGGGAAATCTCCTCCTCCAAATGGCCGTTGGCCGTGAGGAGGTCTTGCCAGCCGTCTAGATCGTAATCGAAGAAAAAGAGTCCGAACTTCAAGAGGAGTCGGCTTGCCGGTCCAATGCCAGCGGGAATGGCTTCATCGGTGAAGACCATGCTGCGATTCTGCTCGACGTAGAGTGCCGTCATTTCGTTGGCAAAGTTTCCAATACCGACAGCCAGCGCTTCGTCCTCGCGGTAGCGGGCGGTGTCGATACCCATCGCGCCGCGAGCTTTGCCGTAGGTGTCGTAGGCGAGCCCAGTTAAGGAACCGACTTCTTTGAAAGTTCGATCCCCGCGGTTGCTCAAGACGAAGTTGCGGACGGTATCGTTAGCGATGATCAGGTCCATCCAACCATCGCGATTCAGATCGACCGGCGCGACTCCGAGAGACTTGGCAACCGGGACGCCGGTTGATTTGTTAGCAACACGAATGCCGCTGGCTTCGGAGACGTCTGTTAAGGAACCGCTGCCATCGTTCTGAAAGAGCGATGAGAATGATCCCTCGAAGTTCATGGGCTGCCCGTAGGCACGGCCGAATCCCACGAGAGTGCTTCCCAGTTGAAAATCGATATCTTTGTTCCATTTAACATAGTTCCCCACAAAGAGATCCAGGTCACCATCGTTGTCGTAGTCGAACCACGTGGCGCAGGTACTCCAATCGGAATCGGCGCCGCCGCAGCCAGCTTGAGATGTCACGTCCTCGAATTGGCCCGCACCTTTGTTCTTGAACAGTCGATTTTGTCCCACGGCTGTGAGGTAAACATCAGGCAAGCCATCTTGGTCGTAGTCAGCAATTGCGACTCCCATGCCATAGATTGGGATATCGAGACCGGATCCAGTTGTGACATTGGAAAACTTTCCGGTCCCATCATTCTGAAAAAGCTGTGCGGTGGTGGCTTCGGAGGTATCAGCATGCGACCATGAGGTTCCGTTCACGAAGAGAAGATCTTGGTCACCGTCAGCGTCGAAATCAAAGAACCCGACGCCGCCACCCATGGTTTCGGGCAAGAGTTTCTCTCCGGCGGCACCGTTGTGTGAGTGAATTCGATTCCGATTTCCTGAGTGAGGTCTTTAAAGTGTGGGACGGGACGACGGCCTCCAAACTGATCGGGGGTATCCGGTGCGACGATTGTGGGTGATCTGCTCTGCTCTGGGCCGGAGGCCGTGTGGCCAAAATAAGATGCAGAACCCCGGCGACAAACGACGAGTTGATACGAAGCGATCGCGGACCATTTAAAGGACGGCCCCCATCACGGATTCATCGAGTGATCCGTCGTCTCTAAAGTTATCGTGAGGGTCGGAATCGGAATTGGGCATCGCCCTTGATCTAAAATAACAATGAGACCCTATCAACCCATCGTGCCTGGGTAAATAGAGCGAAGCGCTACTTGGGTGCTTCGAGACGGGAGGGAGCGCAGGTCGATGGAGATTCGTAGAGAACCACGGGGTGTTTGTGGGGCGGCGCGTTTCGAGCGGCGGGATTGTTCTCTCGAGCAATCGCGATGACCTGGTCACGGGCGTTATTATCAACCCGGTAAATCTCGTGTAGGCGTCGATGTTCCGCTGCTTTTGTCTCGTTCCCCAGTATCGTGTGGATTATTCCCAGATTGTGATGAGCGGTTTCGTTCTCCGGATCTAAGACAAGCGTCTTTTCAAAAGTCTCTACCGCATCGGTCAGCATGGCTTGGTATTCTTGGGGTTTGGCTCTCAGAGTAGTCGATTTCGCGTAGTAGGTAAGGCCAAGTTCGTTAATGACTTGGTAGTCCTTCGAGAAATCAAATCCCCGCTCGATCACTTCTTCGTAACGATCCTCAAGAATGCTCCGAAGCTCACGAATGGCTTCGTCGAATCGACCGTTTTGCTTGTTCACGAGTGCGTTGAACCAAGCCAAGGTCCAGCGGGGTGCTGGCGGATCAAATGAAGCCGCTCGTTGCAAGGCCTCGACGGCCTCGGTCACTCGACCTTCTTTAAGATAGACGCGTGCGAGGTTGAGTGGCCCATCGGGTCGTTCGAGGTCCTCGACTTGTTGGAAAGCTTCCTCAGCTTGACGGAGCTGACCTTTCTCACTGCCGGCGCCACTCTTGAGTAACAGACCAATGCCGTAGTCGTTCCACCGTTGCCACTTAGGAAATGAGCCGGAAGCTTCAGCTTGCTCAGAAGATCGTTCTAGGGCCGTCTCGTCCGTAGTGAAGGTCCTCTGATCCTCTCCGATGACGGTGATGGGAAGTTCGTTGGAGTGTTGTGGACCGTAGATGTGTTGCATGTAGGTGGTATCGAATTTTCGATACTTGAGCTTCGCTGAAATATCCAAGCTGCCCTCAAAGTCGGCGGGAATTTCCAGGCGATAATGCAAGACACTGGCGGCGCCGGGAGGGATCTGATTGTTGTACAGCGGCGTGAAAATGTCTTCGGCGTTCCGGCGATCAATGCGATTCCCGTGGCGGTCCAACATATAGACGTTCACGAAATGAGACCAGGGGTCGACTTGATTGTGCTCACCGAGACCCCCGCTTCGGCCAATGGTGTCCCCTTCTACTGAGGCCTCCACGTCGACCCAGACCTCGTTTGAATCGGCCGTGCCTTGAGTAAAAATGTGCCCGACCGTTCGAGTTCTCAGCACGACTTCAAGGAGGTAGGTCTGACCGGGGACGAGACTGGTTTGTTCCGGGCCGAGAGGGGCAATGAGCTTGCCATCGATGGTTCCTCCCTCACGAATGCCGAACAAGTCGACGCTTACGGAGTCCCGAAGGATCTCCTGTTGAGCTGCCACGATCTCTGTTTCGCCGCGTATCGCAGGAATACCCGTGTTTCCACCAGGGAACAGATGGTCGTGGATCGAAAGAGATGAGGTGCCGAAGAAGTCCGCACCGAAATCATTCGATTCCTCCAAAGGCATGTGACAACCGTTGCAGTTCTGTTCAGCCTTCGGTGGATAGTAGAACGATTTAGCGTTGCCACCCGAGACACGACTAACGAGAAAAGTTGTCTCGTTGGTTTTGACCACGAAGCCATTCTTGTAGTGAGTGAGTTCTTTGGGAGACTACCGGTGCAGGTCGAGCCAAAAACTCAGCCGTCTTGTGAAGGGGCTGGAGAAAAGTTTCTTGTGAAAAAATCAGGTTGGCTTGACCATTTGACATGATTGATGAAACGAAGGACGCGATTCTCACTTTTGGCAAAGGGGGGTAGTGAATGGGTTCTTCGATCGTGTAGTCTGCGTTCCCTCGGGGGGATGACATGAGTGATCGCGTGACAAGCTGTGCATGTGATCCCAGCATTGGCAGTTGGGTGATTCTGCATGTCAAAATTGGGGTCATCGAAGGCTCCGCTGAAGAACGGTACCAAGTCATGGCAACCCGCGCACCAACGTGACGCTTGAACGTTACCATCTCTCTCCATCAGTTTAGCCCGCGTTTCACTGATACTGAAGAGATACGGCTCGTTGTTGAAGGAACTGAAATGATGAGCACTGTGAAACCATCCTTCGTAGGCGTCGGGATGACATTCCATGCAGTATTTCCATCATACAAAGTGTCGGCAGGAATAAAATTGACCCGTCGACGTGCGAGCAAGGAGGGCTCGAAAATACGTGGCCCCTTCTTAGGCCCAGCAACATTCCACAGTCGGGGGTCTTGCGAATGGAAAAAAACCATTCCTAAAACAACGATGCCAACGGCGCTAGCCCAAGTCAGCCCGACTCGCCACTTGATTCTGGGACCGGCCAAGCGGTGAAGGATGTATAGCCATACAGCGAGTAGAGGGCTCAAGACATGAATCCAGTAGGCAGCGGATCTAGTGTTGGGGTTACGGATCTCAAATCCCTCAACCCGCATCAGGGCGACGCCGGTGAAAAGCAGGGCTAGGCTGACTCCAAACAAGGCGTAGCCCACTCGGACTGCCCGGCGGTTGGTTCGGTCGTAGGAATTCCGGATATGCCCAACTCCTAAAAATGATGAAGGGTGCAGAAAACCCCAGCAATCAGGAACTGTTGGTGAAGTATTTGGTAGGTTTCCCCGCGAAACGCACTCGAAGTCTCTGCGAGTCGGCCGAATCGCACCAAGAAGTCGACTAGGGAAAGACGATGTAAGCACGACCCTTTGGCATCATCCAAGGCTCGTACGACTTCTTTTTGGGTTTGGATTTGCCTAGCTCGCGGCTACCATCATCTGCGAAAGTGCACTCCCGCTATATCCTGCCATCCTGACCCATGATCAAGCGCATCCAGGACTCATCAACCAAGGAATGACATCGAGTAAGCAGCTGGTTGTGAAATTTGGAAGGACCCTCTGTTTTGTCGAGGTCAACGTGTAGCAAGGGCTCGTTTACGGATTCATAAAGGAGGTTTTGATCGGCTCATGGAGTTGAACGATCATTGATCGATGGGAGATTAATGGATTCATGTTGTATGGCCCCATGGAGCAGCGACTGAAAAATCGCGCCCCTATTTCGTTCGGGCTTAAAGGAAGCTTCAGAAGGACGACGAGGACATTCTTGGTGCGCCATTGCCGGAATTGAGTATGGGAATGAGTGGGGATTTTGAGATCGCGATTGAGGAGGGAGCGACCCTGGTGAGGGTTGGAACGACCCTCTTTACACAGGCATCCCATAGGAAAATGAAGAAAGGGCTGGAAGATATTTTGTAAACCTGCCACTCAGCAGGCATTGAAAAACAAAAGACACCAACCAGCTCGCACCAATCTCACGGTTCTGAGGCAGATCTGCAATCATATACCTCCACACTTAGTGCCCCAATTGGCACGTGATACAGGAGCAGGTGATAGAGCACGAAGTTTCCGTCCGTGGAGCCATGTTGTCGCCATGATCTACGCTCAGTTGACTCGTTGTCTCGGGTTAAACGACGTCTGTGACAGTCTGGGACTTCATTCGGGTTCACTCTCGGCTTTGCGGGGCGCGAAGGCTCCCAGTCGTAACGGGCTTTCTCATGCGAACAAAGTTCGTCCGGCAGCAATGGCTGAAAAGCTATTCTGGTCGGTGCTTGAGCATTTGCAAAAGACGCTACCGCAATACCAGCGGGGGAAACTCCCGAAGACCCTTCGCCGTTTTCGACGATCGATTCAAATCATCGATTCGACCACGATCGAACTGGTGGCCAATTCAATGGACTGGGCCAAACATCGGCGGCGTAAAGCAGCAGCCAAGACGCATATGCGATTGGATATGGAGAGTCTGCTCCCCCGCTTTGCCATCGTCGATACGGCCAAGCATAATGATGCCCGCTGCGCCTGGGAGCTCTGCGCCGGGATTAAAGACGGGGAAATCGTGATTTTTGACCGCGCTTACAACGATTGGAAACATCTGAGTGAGCTTTCTGATCGCGGTGTCTTCTGGGTGGGCCGGGAAAAGAAAGGAATGGTCTTCGATCTCTTGGACAAGCGAGAGGTCAGCGGAGAGGTAATCTGCGATGAGGAGATCATGCTCACCAACAATACTCATGCCAGGCGAGTCACAGCGTGGGTGGAGGTTGACGGGAAACGCCGGCAGATGACCTTTTTGACTAATCATCTCAAATGGAGCGCCGCAACGGTATGCGACCTCTATAAGGCCAGGTGGCAGATCGAGGTCTTCTTCAAACAGATCAAGCAAACGCTCAAGCTGGGAGACTTTCTTGGGCACTCTGCCAACGGCGTCCGTTGGCAGGTATGGACCGCCTTGCTGGTCTACGTCTTGTTGCGCTTTATCAGCCGACTCAGCCAATGGACTCATAGCTTCATTCGGCTATACGCGATCACTCGCACCTCACTTTGGAAGCGAATGGATTTGCTTGGATACTTGCAGCAACTCTGTGGGACAGCAGGGGGCCACTTTCGGCATCTTGCCAGACCCGAACAGGCCTATTTTGCCGGTTTTTAGAGAATCCTATGGGACAGCATATGAGAGCCAATCGATAATAAGGCACTACCCAAGGCGGCTCAGAGAAAAAGTCTAGATCTCCAAACTCAAGGACTCTGAAAATTCCTTGAGTTAACGAAGGTTTTTGCCCACTCAAGACTGCCTATGGGATGCTAGTGATTTCAAAATCCCAAATAACGCGGCGAGTCTCCCCTCGATCGGATCTCCCCTCCCAAAATCTCCATAAAGAATCCGTCCCTCTCGAATTGAAACCCCCCGCACGAATCTGATTGCGGTCCGATTCATACCAAATATTTCGCGTCTCCTCAAAACCCCATTATCCAATTAATGAACGAATCGCCAATCCCTCCACTTCCTGGCCATTCGCTCAGGGCATTCCTTTGGTAAACAATGAACGGCCCCGATCGTGACTTTCGAATGGTACAAAGGGCCCATCAAAAGAACGCTCCCGTCCAATAAATTCCTTGTTTCTTGACCGGTCTCAGAAACCATATAAGTTCTTCAACAGCGGAAAATAACTCCCCGGCAACCACCTTATACTTGCTAGTATCGCATCGAAATCTTGGGCTGGTTTCCTCTCCAAACTAGCTTGCGCCTTGACCCAGGTCACATCGATTGGACCTGCCTGCACCGCAAAGACCAATTGAGCGTGAGGACTATAGTAATAACCAACTTCACCAGCATCATTCGGTTGCCGCTGCCAATAGCTGGTCGATGTTATCCCCGCGAGCTTGTTCCCATTTTCATCTGTATCCGGTGGCCCAATGACAGACCCGAACAAGAACGAAACCGTTCGAGCTAAGAAGGGAGCCCCGACCGTTGCCCGTTGCAACTGTGCGACTACTTGATCCCCGTTGGATAGCGTGGGATAGGCGTTTTGCTTGGCCCCGCCGCCCGTTGTAACCGCACCGTTTCCATCAACCAAACGCGTCGCTGATGAAGCTCCATAATGCTGCCAGCCTTGGTACTGTCCCGGGGTCGGCGCTGCCCCGCCACTTGGGGCTCTCCCGTCGATCCAGGAGGATTGACCAGGTAGACGACACCGCACCCTGATAGAATGAAGATTGACATGGTCCTGTCCTGCCGAATTTCAATGGGCCCCTGTTGTGCCGCCACCGGCAACAAGGTCATCATCCACGCGGCCACCAGCAAGCTCGCGTCAATGAAGCGAAGCCTCCCAATTCTCAATGTTCCCCGTGCTCTAATGCGATCTTTCATGAGGTTGCGTTGACTAATTCACAGACCACCTACCACTCGCCCAATTGGTTACCGAATTGCAGATTCCAGGCTCTCAAGTCGCTGCGCAAGCCGACTCAGCTGTTCTTTCAGTCTCCCATTCTCTTCCTCCAGTCCTGCCAATCTAGCGTCCGAAGCCGCCTTGTGCTCCTGAAGTCCGGCAATTGTATAGGCTGCCAGCTCAGAAGTGCTGATGGCTAAGCGATCACCGTTGTGAGCGATCGCATCGGGAAACAGGGTTTCGACCTCTTGGGCAATGAATCCCACGGTCTTCTCCGCCTCATCGTCCTGGTCCCGCCAATGAAAGCGAACAGGACGAAGTTTGCTCACCCGATCCAAAACGGCTTCATCACGATCAAGCTCTTGGATATTCTTTTTTAGGCGGCGATCACTATTGATCTGCGAACCTCGGGCAAAGATGTCTTTGTCCACTCGGAGATCATGATCAGCGAAACGCCACGGGACTTTATTCGCCTCTGGCTGCGCAAAAATGATATCGTCACTACGATTCAGAAGAAACCATTCCCGCGTGGCATTCTTAAACGTGTAGCCATCCTTAGGCGTCGAGAACTCGACGCGCGAACTCACCGAAGGACGAATCTGGAGATAATCATTGGATCGATCGATGAAGCGAAATCCAGAATCATTCGTATGGACTTTCGTAAAACCATCTACATTTGGTTCCAGTATCGCCCACTGTGATCCTCGATAAGCGGTGATATTGCGACCGTGAAAAATCCACTCCTGATTCTCCCCAGCCTTGAACCGGGGATGGCCATTCTCGTTGGGATATATCGAAATATCATTATTGGAACCGTCCCTAAGAACAAAGCGGGCTTGACAATGGTGTGCGGGTGTGATCCGACTGCGGGACCATTTCTATCCACCATCCGGAGTTGTCTCGATCTCGCGAATGCAGGAAATGGTTAAAAACAAAGCCCCCTTCGGAATTATAGAACCGAGTGTGTCCACTATCGTACGGATCGATAATAAAATTAATCACTAGCATCCCATAGGCAGTCTTGAGTGGGCAAAAACCTTCGTTAACTCAAGGAATTTTCAGAGTCCTTGAGTTTGGAGATCTAGACTTTTTCTCTTAGAGTCTGTTTGAAAAATCAGAAAACCCCAGCAATCAGGCCAATCTGTTGAGCTGAATTCGTATCATGGCGATATAAGTCCATGCCGCAGCGCTTGTATCGCTACCTTCGAAGTCTCTGACGAGTCGGCGATGCCGCATGAACCAACCAAATGTTCGCTCGACTACCCAGCGCCTCGGGAGCACTTCGAACCCTTTGGCATCATCCGAAGGCTTAACGACTTCTACTTTCAGTTTGGATTTGAGCTCGCGGCACCAATCTGCGAATGCACTCCCGCTATATCCGCCATCCACCCAGATCAAGCGCATCCAGTCCAACCAAGGAATGACTCGAGTAAGCAGTTTCTTGGCGCCATCCCTTTCGGGCATGTCAGCAGGGGTGATCTCTATTCCTAAGAGCAATCCTAGGGTGTCAACAAGCACATGGCGCTTTCGGCCCTTGATCCGTTTGCCTGCATCGTATCCCACCTCACCTCCGTGAGGATCGGATTTGACGCTCTGGCTATCGAGAATGCCTGCTGTTGGCCGACATCTCTTGTTCACACTCTTTCTTACTTTGGCTCGAAGAAGGCCATTGATCTTCTCCCATGTATTGTGTCTCTGCCATTTGCGGAAAACGTGATAGACCGTTTGCCAGGCCGGAAAATCATTTGGCAGCATGCGCCATTGGATACCACCCTTGACGATATAGAAGATGGCATTCAATACGAGGCGGCGACAGATGCGAGGACGCCCTCGCTTTTTCTTTTCTGGCAACATCGGCTTGATCAGTTCCCATTGAGCATCGGTCAGATTAGTAGGATATGTGGCGATTTTCATCGCCTCGATTTGGCTCCGCAAAGAATTGCAGAAATTCTCAAGCTTTATCCGTCAACAAAATTATCTAGCCGCGTCGCTCAGTTTGGTTGATTTCCTATATGGTTTGTTTTTTCAAACAGGCTCTGAGCCGCCTTGGGTAGTGCCTTATTATCGATTGGCTCTCATATGCTGTCCCATAGGATTCTCTAAAAACCGGCAAAATAGGCCTGTTCGGGTCTGGCAAGATGCCGAAAGTGGCCACCTGCTGTCCCACAGAGTTGCTGCAAGTATCCAAGCAAATCCATTCGCTTCCAAAGTGAGGTGCGAGTGATCGCGTATAGCCGAATGAAGCTATGAGTCCATTGGCTGAGTCGGCTGATAAAGCGCAACAAGACGTAGACCAGCAAGGCGGTCCATACCTGCCAACGGACGCCGTTGGCAGAGTGCCCAAGAAAGTCTCCCAGCTTGAGCGTTTGCTTGATCTGTTTGAAGAAGACCTCGATCTGCCACCTGGCCTTATAGAGGTCGCATACCGTTGCGGCGCTCCATTTGAGATGATTAGTCAAAAAGGTCATCTGCCGGCGTTTCCCGTCAACCTCCACCCACGCTGTGACTCGCCTGGCATGAGTATTGTTGGTGAGCATGATCTCCTCATCGCAGATTACCTCTCCGCTGACCTCTCGCTTGTCCAAGAGATCGAAGACCATTCCTTTCTTTTCCCGGCCCACCCAGAAGACACCGCGATCAGAAAGCTCACTCAGATGTTTCCAATCGTTGTAAGCGCGGTCAAAAATCACGATTTCCCCGTCTTTAATCCCGGCGCAGAGCTCCCAGGCGCAGCGGGCATCATTATGCTTGGCCGTATCGACGATGGCAAAGCGGGGGAGCAGACTCTCCATATCCAATCGCATATGCGTCTTGGCTGCTGCTTTACGCCGCCGATGTTTGGCCCAGTCCATTGAATTGGCCACCAGTTCGATCGTGGTCGAATCGATGATTTGAATCGATCGTCGAAAACGGCGAAGGGTCTTCGGGAGTTTCCCCCGCTGGTATTGCGGTAGCGTCTTTTGCAAATGCTCAAGCACCGACCAGAATAGCTTTTCAGCCATTGCTGCCGGACGAACTTTGTTCGCATGAGAAAGCCCGTTACGACTGGGAGCCTTCGCGCCCCGCAAAGCCGAGAGTGAACCCGAATGAAGTCCCAGACTGTCACAGACGTCGTTTAACCCGAGACAACGAGTCAACTGAGCGTAGATCATGGCGACAACATGGCTCCACGGACGGAAACTTCGTGCTCTATCACCTGCTCCTGTATCACGTGCCAATTGGGGCACTAAGTGTGGAGGTATATGATTGCAGATCTGCCTCAGAACCGTGAGATTGGTGCGAGCTGGTTGGTGTCTTTTGTTTTTCAATGCCTGCTGAGTGGCAGGTTTACAAAATATCTTCCAGCCCTTTCTTCATTTTCCTATGGGATGCCTGTGACTTACTTCAACGGACTAATACAAACGCTCAGAGGCCCAATCACTTCCCTCCTTGCAAATCTCCCATCTCCCCCAACGCTGGCTTGAAGCCCGGTCATCATTGAACCTCAAAGGCTGCTGTCAAATTTTGTCCATTAAGCGTCGATATCATCGCGGCAATTCCGGGAAGCCCGTTTGTGAATCGCAATGAGAATTGGTAGGCCTTATCTTTCGATTGTCACATTCACGGGACCCTAAACCCTGGCGTCACGGGTACGATGACAAAGGTAGCTCGTGCTATTTCGGTCAATACCGCGGCATCACGCGAATCACCGTTCGTCTCAAGGCAGAATCCTTCTGCATGAACTGCTCCAATAGGAATCACCGCAAAACCTCCCACCTCAACCCATTCGAACTAGAAATGACAACTGATTACGACGCAGTCATGATAGCCGGTCTTGCACTGCTGTCCTCGCACCCCAGGCAACGCACAAGCCGCCGGCCGAGGCGCGACCCTTTTTCGCAACTTACTGTGCCCCATCCATGGACAGGGAACTTCAAGGGGGTAACGCACAAAGTCCTGGTAGAACGCCGTCTGGCAGTTCGGGTCCAAGCGAAGCCACATCATGAGGAATATCACTACGGCAATCGCATACTTTCATGCCCGCCTTTGATGCCGCACTCCTCCGACCGCCAATCAACGGCCCTGATCAGTTTGTATCTTGAAGCGGATAGAAAAAAAAAGCTTTTTTTTTTCCCCCCGGGAGCCACCACGACACACTCTCCCTCCAGAGTCAGTCCATACACTTGCAACGAACTTCGAGTCGAGTGCTGGCCACGGATCTCGACATCCCCTGGAGTATCGCCTTCACGCGCCCAGGGAGTGCTCTCATTACTGAACGCCCCGGAAGCATCCGCCAACTCCTCGCCGGGCAACTCCTCGAAGAAACTGTTCAAGGGCTACCATCCGTCGTCCATGAAGGCCAAGGGGGTCTACTCGACATCGCCGCGGATCCTGAATATGCCGAGAACGGTTGGATCTACCTCGCCTATAGTCATTCCCTTCCCCCACTATCCGGAGAGGGCCGACCACTCGCGATGACACGTATCGTCCCCGAGGTAAAATGACAACAAATCGGCTTGACCGACCGCAGGGGTGTTTTCGAAGCAAGCAACGCGGCTGAAACCTATCAGCCACACGACGACCATTATGGCAGTCCGGATTGCTTTCGATCACAACACCGCTTTACTTTTCGTGGAGATCGCGGCCAAAGTCAGAACGCAACAAGACTTGTTCCGAGACCGAATGGAAAGATCCTCGCCTCGCGTTAACCGAGATGGCACCACCCCGATCGAACAATCCCTTTCTCCAAAATCCGCGCTCTTCCGAGTAGCTACTCGTTCGCCATCGGAATCCTCAAGGCCTCGCCATTCAATCCGAAACCGGAAATCTGGCTTCCGAGCACGGGCCCATGGGAGGCGATGAACTCCAATCAGAGTCGAAGCAAATAAAAACTACGGATGGCCTCTCATTACCTACGGCCGAAACTATGACGGAGCGGTCGTCTCCGAATGGACGGCTAAACCGGGGCTTGAGCAACCTCGACTTTACTGGAAGCCGTCAATCGCAGTCTCCGGCATCGATTTCGTTAATGGGGATTTGTTTCCTCGATGGCAAAATCATTTGCTCGTGGGAGCCCTGAAATACGAGGAAGTTCGACTCCTTAACATCGTAGACGGCGAGGTCATCCATCAAGAAATCCTTCTCAAAAACATTGGGAGAGTGCGAGATGTCGCTTGTGGGCCCAATGGAGCGATCTATGTGATCACCAATGGACCTGGGATGGTCCTCCGATTGACACCAATCCGAGACTTGAACGCGAACCCAAGTGAATGATCCAAGAGAGACATTTGGCACTAGGTAGAAACCTGACTCGCCAGTGCCACCGCTCGCTCTAGTGCTTCAACACCGTAAGGTTTCTTAAGCACCGCAGCAAATCCATGATCCCGGTGGTGGGATAAAACAGGGTCTTCAGAGTAACCACTAGAGGCTATAAAATAGCTGCTGGATCCACCCTTCTGATCTTTGCGAACGCCTCTAAACCTCCCTCCCACCGGGTACCGTTTAGATTCCAGAATAACAAGGTCAAACCCGTCCCTCGCGTCAGTGCACCTAGCATACAGCTCCACGCGGCAGCACCGTCTGACAACGACACATGCGGCCCAGCGATCCAACATTCGCTGAAGCAGCTCACGAATGGACCTTCATCGTCCTCACAAAATCTTTAGGGCAGACTCTTTGTTCCTGCTTCAGGTTTTCCCACCATCTCACTAGGTTCTTCAATGACCGCAACATCCCTTCCGACAGGGAACTCTAGTGATATAGTCCGTTCCCGAAACCCTCCTTGGGAATGAATTCGATGAGCCGTCATGTCGCTTCATTATCGAGTAGCAACTGATAAGCCTAGGCCAGTGGCCATCTCGGCTCTGTGTATGAACAGTAAGGATCGTACACTCGAGCCAAATTCGTTCAGCGGAAAATCCCGCTCCCCCTGATCACTCAACCGAATTTTGCACTAAGGCTCGCTGTGTTCCTTTCGTGTTCCCGCGAACATTCGAGTCCCCCACCACGAAAAACTCACCTCCATTAGGCTAGCCTGCACCGCATTGATCGTTATTATTCTGTAAAAGTTGAGCAAGCTGACCCAGATCTACCCTCAACAGGGAAGAGATCGGAACTTAGCTCAAACCGAGGTTTCGTATTCGTGCCCCGCAGAGAGAACTCGATGGAATGACGGATCGCTTCACCAATCGAAGCGGTTGTTTTTATCGGTGCCCCACCTTTTGAGAAAGTGAGCAGTTGCTGTGTTAGCTCACTCGCCCGCTTGGATGCAGCCTCGGATTCGCTCAGAATCTCCCGCATTTCAGAAGTCGTCTCTTCTTGACGCTTGGCATAGGACAAGTTGCCCATGATCGTCGTCAGGAAGTTGTTAAAATCATGTGCAATCCCACCAGCTAAAAGGCCAAGCGATTCCAACTTGCTGGCCTTTGAAGACTCCTCCTCCAGCCGACGGACGAGCGAAACATCGCGTACGGCAAACACACAACCGACGACTCTCGCAGGGGTCTCCATAATCGGTGCACAGCTGTAGCTGACCTCCATCGATGATCCGTCCTCTCGAACCAAAAAAACGTCGCTTGAGCGGGTGATAACGGATCTCTGTTCAATCACCGCCCGAACAGGATTCTCCAAGACCTCGAGGGCTTTCCCCGTCCACAGTCGAACAACCGATTCGAAAGCACTTCCGACTACTTTTTCACTCGAAACTCGAATAGCAACTCGGCAGCTGATTGAATACAACGATCTCTAAAGCACTGTTTGTACCACGATCCCATCCCCGATACTCTGCAATGTCACCATCAAACGATTCTTCTCGGCATTGAGAGAAGTAATCGCTTCCTCTAGCTCTTTGGTTCGAAGACTTACCTCTTCATTGAGCCGATCCCGATGTCGCCGCAGTTGGGCGTGCTGAATCGTTAACCTTACGCCTAGAAGGATCGCGAGCGCAGACAAAAAGCCAACCGGAACTATAAACGAGCGTCGAGCCCAAATGGGTGGCAACACCTCAAATTCATGAGACGCCGGAATTGGGTCGATATTGAAATCTCGATCTTGCGCTCGCACTTCAAAGGTATACTTTCCAGCTGCAAGACCGGTCTTGATCGATACGGCCTGTTGCGAGGTGTAATCAGACCATTTGCCTGCAATCTCTGACCCGGACTGATGAGTCAACCAGGGCGCCACGAAAACGCTAGAGCAGGGTTTCCGCGGTATGCCCCCATGCATCATAACCTTCAAACCCAAAAACAATCGTTTCACCCGCACCGACTATCGGAGCCGCGTCGGTTATCGTCGTTTTCGGACGACCAGAATCTCCCTCGAATCGATACGCCTCAGAGTTAGACTTACAGACCCAAATGTCCCCACCAGGATCTTGTCCAATAAACTGAATCTCTCCCCCACCAAGCCCGTCTGCGGCAGAATAATTGACCCATCGATTCTCCTCCCGAGCGGCAACGCCCATATTATCAAATCCCACCCAAAGGGCTCCGCCCGGCACTTGGAAGGCGGCTGAGGGATCCGAGAACTTAGAAGAGATTCCTCCACTCTGAGAGTCGCCTCACTCGTTTCCATTGAATACCTTCAACCAAGCCGCGCGTCCCTGCCACACCTCTCGTGAAGTTTTCGGTCACAAAGTAAAGGATGAGTCTGATTCCGGTTGAGCCCCTAAGTGTCAAGGTCCGCTGACCGTCTCGCCAAGCTCATGGTCATTTGACATAGCCACGAGGCAAACCCTTCTGGCTGAACTCGATCGAATAGATTATCTGATCTCCGAGACTGGGCACCCAACGATCCTCCGTCAAATAGAAGCCACCTCGCTCGCCCGCCACGAAGAGCCTTCCATCGGGATGACATGCTAGGTCGTGAATCACGAAACCATCAGGAAGAGCCACTCGCTGAATGACCCGCGCTTCATCAAGATCAACTGCAAAAACATCCGAGCCCGACCGAATCCAACAAATCCCTTCTCGAGGCGCTGCAATCATCGGTTGAGTCACGTCATCGAAGGGAAGTCGCACAAGCTCACTCCACCGTTCGGTCTCAGGTTGAAATTGAATGAGCACTCCGTCGGTTCTGAGCGCAATCGGCCATCGTTCCGTTGATGTGTAGAACCCCATGGAGCCGACCAGATTTTTCACGTCAGCCCTCAAGCTCCTTTCCCGCCACCGCGGACGGGTCCCTAGGAGAATTCCTTCCTTAACCCCAACCCACAGGAAAGTATCATTTAGGATCTCCACCGCACGCAATCTCGAAATAGTGACGTCACTCCATGCTTTCAACGGACCTGCCGAAGGCATCGGTTCCTCGCTGACATAGACATTTCCGTCCGACGTTCCTAAGTAGTAGTTTCCGTCATCGAGTTGAGCAAAGAACTTTGACTCAAGCTCATGCTCCAATCGGAGCCATCGTGTGCCATCAAACACACATGGTTGCCCTGCTCCAGTCACCCATATTCTTCCATCGCTGGCTTCGAAAAGACAGTCGCTACGCTCACATCCGATGTTTCTGGCGAATGGAAGATCCAAACCCCCTCTCGAAACTGCAATAACCCCATAGCGATTTCTAGCACCCAACGAGATCCGTCGTTGCCCTCTAGAATTCCCCGGACAACAAATCCAGAATTATCACCCCTTGTAATATTTCTTGTATGATCAAGAGAAATCTCTCCCCTCAGAGACGAGACCTCAGGTGTAAGAGAGCACTCCGCCTTCTCGACACCCAACCACAGTTCGCCGGCCTCAAACGATGAACAAAAGTAATCTCAAACCCGCCTTCGACTAGTTTCTCAGGGAGAGGGACGGCAATTGCCGTGTCCCCCGAAAGGACAATCAATCCTTCATCGGTTCCAGCCCACATCAATCGATTGTCAGGATCCCAGGCGAGCGAAGGCACGAAATCGGATGGTAAGTGATGACCCTCAAGAGAGAAGAGCTTCCATTCAGATTCCTTGAGTCGAGCGACTCCATTTCCCCAAGACGAAAACCAGACTCCATCCAATCCGTCAACCACAATATCTCGAACTTCCTCGAAGTTCGTTCCCTGTGGCGGCACGAATCGTCGCAAGGTCCAATCTGCCTCAGACGCGGCTAGAGGAAAACCGACTAAGCCAGCCAGGGAAGCGAACAACCACGTTCCGAACTTTCTTGGGATCTGGGCTCTACCGAAAATCAACCAGACTCTCGCCTCTAATAGTGCTCTTTTCAAAACCCGCTATGTAGCCCTACTTAAACCATCCATCCCTAATGATGGATGCAAAATAGCTCTTGGTCTGATCGAATGAACAGTTTCCCACTGGACACTGCCATTGATGCTTGGAACGTTCCCGTAAGTTTGTTCTTACCAATCACTCGAAACTCTCGACCTGCCTGGAGGACAGTGGATTTGTCCCCGATCGCTGCTTGAAAATAGATCTTCCCATCGGCATAGATCGGTGAGGAGCTATGTTTCCCGCCATGCGTTCCTGCAAAGGATATCTCCAGAACTGGCCATCGTAACAGGTTACAATCCCACCACTCGTCACGGCGTAGAGATCCGGGCTCACGTATAGTAGAGACGACTCAGTAGGAACGCCTTTTCGATTCTCCCAGGCCACATGCGTTTCGGTGACATCTCCACGCCCTCCCAATCTCACCGTACGCAGGGTCGTCTTCTCAAAGCCAGACGATGTAAACATAAGACCATCTCCAAAAGCAAAACTCGGTGTCACCCCTTCTCCCTGGCTATAAACATTCCAAATCAGGCGTCCGTCCGTCGGATCAAATCCCTGGATCACATCACCAGCCGGACTCAAGAGTTGAGCCTTACCATCAAGAGTCATCACATTCGGACTCACGTGAGCGATGCGGGACAATCCTCTTCCCACTTTCCAGTCCACTTTTCCCGTTTCAACATTAACAGCCATCACCCGGGCTTCATTCCAAGGAACCTGCCATCCAATTTTCTCGTTTGGTGGATTGTTTGGCCACTGACCTGCAGCATCGACCCGATTACTCCCATCGAACGGCATGATCAGGAGATCACCCACTATTATCGGCGAAGCTCCCAAACCATGGCGGCTGTAAAAATCAACATCATCATTGATCCAAAGAACTTTCCCCGCCCAATCCAAAGCCACAACGCTGCCATTTCCAAATACTGTGAAGACACCCCGATCATTGACGACCGGAGTTGGAGTGGCGTATGAGTTCCGACTTTCCTTCCGTTGAGGAACCTGCCGGAACACTTCTCGATTCCAAACGATATCACCGCCGGCAGTATCTAAACAAATGACCCGACACGAGCGATCCTCATCCGTTGTGGAAGTGACCACCACTCTATTTCCCCAAACAACCGGGGAAGACCACCCCTTTCCTGGGATCGCTGTCTTCCAGCTCACGTTCTCGGTCGAAGACCAATGAACCGGAAGATTCGTTTCTGAAGAGTGTCCCTGTCCTCCGGGCCCGCGAAATCGAGGCCAGTTCTCTGCTGATAGAAGGAATGGGACGAGGATAGCAAGCGCTCCAAGGCGGATAGCTGATTTCATGAAAATAAATAGTGATCCTCACCCTGATTCAAGTCCATCAAAAACACTGAACCGAAAAAGAAGCAAGAGGACCAAAAGCATCAAAATCGATACCCCTAAATCAGCCGAGCTTGTCACCTCTCGCAAAGTTCCAATTATCAATGTCACCGTGACCTCACGCAAAGACCTTGACGCAGAAGGGATTTTCAACGAAGAACGATGATCCTATGAAAAACCCTTCTCTTAATTCTCGTCGTGACGCCCTGAAAGCGCTTTCCGTGGGGGCGGCTTCGACTATCATCGCCGCCGGTGCGGTCGAAGCTTCAAAGCTAACTCCGAACCAAACAGAAGGCCCATTCATCCTGATATCGACAACGACCTCACTTTCGTGAACAGCCGAGATGCCCGAGCAAAGGGCGCCTATCTCTATGTCTACGGCATCGTCAAAGATACAGAGGGCAAACCGGTCAACGGATCACTTGTCGAGATTTGGCAAACGGATCATCAAGGGATCTACGATCACGCTGGCGATGAGAACCACAAGAAGAAGGACCACAATTTCCAATCTTTCGGTCGCTGTGTGACCAACGATCAAGGACACTACATTTTCAAGACCATACGCCCCCGTTTTTACGCTGCAGGTCGGGGTTTCCGAACTCCACATATTCATTACAAAGTGTGGCGCCGAGGTATCATGATTAACGACACAGATGTATTTCGAAGGAGAAAAAAAGAACGCAGGAGGATACGCTCTACAACAAGCCTCTAAAGCAGAGCAATCACAGCTAACTGTCTCCTTCAAGGCACCTGAGAATCTACACGAAGAACTCAAGGCGCGTCTGAAATCCGATTTTAAAGACACGCAACCCGTTGAAGGCGCACTGGTAGGTCGTTTTGACGTGGTAATCGATCTCGCTTAGAGGCTCGTACTGAAACAAAGTAATCCAGACTTACAGCGTTCTCAATCAGACGGAGTAGACGAGGAGGATGTCCCCCCAAGCGTGTGGACATCCTCGATCAATCGCCGCATATCAAAAGCAAGCGTCCCATTGTAAACACCTCGAATTCGCCCTTCGGTGTCAATGAGCAGGAGTTTTTCGCCATGGATGATACCACCTTGCTCCTCGCCTTCCGATTTTCGGCCTCGGCAAAAATAACTGTCCGACTAAGTCGTGATCAATTTCCGATCTCCAGTCAAACAGATCCCATTTTTGACGACGAATCGAATAAGTTTCAGCATAGTCCATCAGCACTGGGACCGTATCGACTTCTGGCATCCACCGAGAATGATAACAGCCGCACCGCGGGTCTTTTTCCGGAAAGCGTTTCTGTAACTTTGACCATATTCGCCGTCCCATCGTGGAGCAAGCCCCCGGGCAGGAACTAAAAAAAAAGCCCCGATTACGAATCTTTCCACCAAAATCATCTTATCTTGGTCACTGTCGACCCTGCTGTTCCTAATTAGCAAGGAATCCAACGCTGGTGAACCCTCCCCTTCTCCTCGCTAGCTCGAGCATCGAGGCGTCAAGCTATACGCGTATAGAAAGGAAGGTCGATCCCACATCCCGTTTCGCTCCCTGGAGCGCTTCCCTTGGCGGTTAGAATGTTCAGGCCCGTTTGCGAAAACAATTGCAGCAAGTACACGTTCTCTTCCCTCATTTCTCGATCTCCGTGTTTGTTTCGACCGCAGGTTCCCCAGCGGTAGTCGGCTCAGGAATACTCACACATGGCTTCGCTCCCACGAGACCGTAACGCCGACCGTTCTTTACGACATAATTGCTACGAAGTTTCCCAGCCTTGTCCCAAACCCGTTGGAGCCCGGCTTCGCGTCCTTTGACATACTGAAAGATCGCTGCGGGCTTCCCCGAGTCGAACCATTCCCGTCTTTCTCCCGAATAGTCTCCGTGAACAAATTGCATTCTGAATCTCAACTGTCCGCCGGGATACCACCCTTCATGTGTACCGTGCTTACGATTCTCATGATACTCTCGACAAGACTCCTTCTTTCCATCCGGATACCAACGCCACAATTTGCCATGACGTTGACCATCAAGGTAGGACTCCAAAACTCTCACCACACCCTTGGCATCCACCGACTCGACTTTCCCGGAATAGGGTTTCCATAAAGACTCAAGAATTCCTCCTGCTTACTCAAAGCAGGCTCATCCTTCGAAACCAACGACCTTAGGAGCCGAGTCTCCTCGCGGCCTCATTCGCATGTAACCCGTTGGACTTCCATGGCCGACGACAGAGAAGGGTCAAAGATTCCACAAGAGCTCTCCTCTTAAAGAACAACCATGATGAAACGTCTTCCTTTACAGCATCTATAGTACGACTACTGCGTGGCCCGGTTCCTCCGTCGGATCCAAGAATCCTGCCCCTTAAGATAGGGATCCTCTGCCCGTGAAGTGGTAATGATAGATAACCCTCAGGGAACTCCTTGGTCCGCTCCAAAATGACCGTGAAATTCATCTAAATCTGTGTTGTCAATCTCTTCACCATTCTCTTCGGTCCATAGACGTATGCCATCAAGAAAAGGACCCCAAGGAATCCATCCGACAGACCTGACCACTAAGAAAGCCTGTTTGAAAAAACAAACCATATAGGAAATCAACCAAACTGAGCGACGCGGCTAGATAATTTTGTTGACGGATAAAGCTTGAGAATTTCTGCAATTCTTTGCGGAGCCAAATCGAGGCGATGAAAATCGCCACATATCCTACTAATCTGACCGATGCTCAATGGGAACTGATCAAGCCGATGTTGCCAGAAAAGAAAAAGCGAGGGCGTCCTCGCATCTGTCGCCGCCTCGTATTGAATGCCATCTTCTATATCGTCAAGGGTGGTATCCAATGGCGCATGCTGCCAAATGATTTTCCGGCCTGGCAAACGGTCTATCACGTTTTCCGCAAATGGCAGAGACACAATACATGGGAGAAGATCAATGGCCTTCTTCGAGCCAAAGTAAGAAAGAGTGTGAACAAGAGATGTCGGCCAACAGCAGGCATTCTCGATAGCCAGAGCGTCAAAGCCGATCCTCACGGAGGTGAGGTGGGATACGATGCAGGCAAACGGATCAAGGGCCGAAAGCGCCATGTGCTTGTTGACACCCTAGGATTGCTCTTAGGAATAGAGATCACCCCTGCTGACATGCCCGAAAGGGATGGCGCCAAGAAACTGCTTACTCGAGTCATTCCTTGGTTGGACTGGATGCGCTTGATCTGGGTGGATGGCGGATATAGCGGGAGTGGATTCGCAGATTGGTGCCGCGAGCTCAAATCCAAACTGAAAGTAGAAGTCGTTAAGCCTTCGGATGATGCCAAAGGGTTCGAAGTGCTCCCGAGGCGCTGGGTAGTCGAGCGAACATTTGGTTGGTTCATGCGGCATCGCCGACTCGTCAGAGACTTCGAAGGTAGCGATACAAGCGCTGCGGCATGGACTTATATCGCCATGATACGAATTCAGCTCAACAGATTGGCCTGATTGCTGGGGTTTTCTGATTTTTCAAACAGACTCTTAAGAAACAACGGTTCGACTGGTAATGATAGTTTACGACGTTGCGCCGATGTCCTCCATACTGATCCAAATGAATCGATTCTCAATTGTCATAGGCTGATTATTAGGACCGGCATATTGTGGTTGAAGAAGGGGAACAAAAAACCGTTTATCGAAACACCAATGGGCCCCAAAGGCGTTTGTCACAATGATTCACACCGCCGGACTAGGGCTCTTTGGCACGCGAAAGACAAGTCTTGCTCCTCAATCGAATTTGGGATTTTGAGGAAAGAACGTTTTCACACCGTTGTAGGCCCCTCATACAAAGAATGTCCAATCCCCAAGTAGGCTAGCGTGATCGGCTCTCCATTGTAACGCAGACCGATCATGTCGCCGTCTTCAAAGACTTCACGTTAAACCACGTGAACATCGTGTAGATATCCTGCGGACTACCGACTGGATCAACCGGCTCACCCCCCCGACAGAAGTCGGTCTTGACGAGCACCACAGAGAAAATTTTGACTTCCGCCAACGAAGATATATCGACACGCCCTGTCCCGGAACTATCAATCTCAACCGTGGCAAAGTCGTTCCACTGGGTGAGATCGGATGTCACTTGAAGTTGCCAAGTGCTCCCCGGATCTCCCTTGACTCGAACAATGACTTCTCCCGCGCCATTGCGGGCTAGGACGCTCAGTTCGGCTGAGGAAGTCGGAACATTTGTCACCTCGCTTGGAGGATCGGTGACGGGTTCTGGTTCGTCTGCCTCTTCCGGTTCAGTAGCGGGAATCGGTTCTGGTTCAACAACCGGTTCTTCGATTGGACTTGAGTTCGTAGATCCCACGCTGACAGCGCTTTCCTGTTCAAAAACCAGAGTCCCATTTGGTCCAGGGAAGCGAACCGTTAGGTCGATTGCCCCCACCGCCTCATTGGCATCGATCGTGCAAACAGCATGAAGTTTATCTCCATCGCGAACTACGGACTGAGTCGACGCAGCGCCTAGATTCCGCTGATTTAGGATTCCCTTTGAACGGGAGGTGCTGCACTGGTTTCGAAATGCAAACTACCAGGTCACAACAGCTTCTCCTGCGAGAACCGCTAAGCTCGGAGTATCCCCACGAAGGCATTCCTTACTTCTTGAACCTGTTGCTGTCCCCCATTCATTGGTCTCCCCTGACCCCACGAAACACTCAATGCCATCAACAGCCCAAGCCCCGAAAATAAAACCGTCTTGTTTTTCATTACGAAGTCAACCTATCACAAACAACCTTAAGCCAAGGTTAAGGAAGAAGATTCATGAAAAAATAGCGCCAACGTAGACTGAGACTTGACGGGAGAGCAATTTCGTTCGATTGATGGAGATAGAGCACATGCGTATTCTCATTGTCGAAGACGAACCCGATCTCTTGGCTAATCTGGCTCAGGCCGTCCGTGAGGAGGACTTTGCAGTCGATACCGCAAACAACGCAAGGACGGCCTCTTCAAAGCATAATCAGCAACTACGATGCATCATCCTCGACTAATGCTTGCTTCCGGAAATAGACGGATGGCATCCTCCAAAAACTTCGCCGGCAAAAGCGAACGCCCGTCCTCATGCTCACGGCTCGTGACAGTATCGCGGACCGTGTGCATGGACTCGATACGGGTGCGGACGATTACCTAACCAAGCCGTTTGATTTGAACGAACTGTTGGCGCGCCTCCGTGCTCTCATTAGACGTTCGGCAGGCGATCCGAGCCCTCTCCTCAGAATTCAAGATCTCGAAATCAATACGGCCGCAAAGTGCGTGAGCTTGAGTGGACAGCTAATCTCCCTCACAAGTCGAGAATATGCCTTGCTTGAGTATTTGGCCCATCACCACGGACAGGTAGTAAGCCGCACCATTTCCGGCCTGGCAAACGGTCTATCACGTTTTCCGCAAATGGCAGAGACACAATACATGGGAGAAGATCAATGGCCTTCTTCGAGCCAAAGTAAGAAAGAGTGTGAACAAGAGATGTCGGCCAACAGCAGGCATTCTCGATAGCCAGAGCGTCAAATCCGAGAGTCTGTTTGAAAAATCAGAAAACCCCAGCAATCAGGCCAATCTGTTGAGCTGAATTCGTATCATGGCGATATAAGTCCATGCCGCAGCGCTTGTATCGCTACCTTCGAAGTCTCTGACGAGTCGGCGATGCCGCATGAACCAACCAAATGTTCGCTCGACTACCCAGCGCCTCGGGAGCACTTCGAACCCTTTGGCATCATCCGAAGGCTTAACGACTTCTACTTTCAGTTTGGATTTGAGCTCGCGGCACCAATCTGCGAATGCACTCCCGCTATATCCGCCATCCACCCAGATCAAGCGCATCCAGTCCAACCAAGGAATGACTCGAGTAAGCAGTTTCTTGGCGCCATCCCTTTCGGGCATGTCAGCAGGGGTGATCTCTATTCCTAAGAGCAATCCTAGGGTGTCAACAAGCACATGGCGCTTTCGGCCCTTGATCCGTTTGCCTGCATCGTATCCCACCTCACCTCCGTGAGGATCGGATTTGACGCTCTGGCTATCGAGAATGCCTGCTGTTGGCCGACATCTCTTGTTCACACTCTTTCTTACTTTGGCTCGAAGAAGGCCATTGATCTTCTCCCATGTATTGTGTCTCTGCCATTTGCGGAAAACGTGATAGACCGTTTGCCAGGCCGGAAAATCATTTGGCAGCATGCGCCATTGGATACCACCCTTGACGATATAGAAGATGGCATTCAATACGAGGCGGCGACAGATGCGAGGACGCCCTCGCTTTTTCTTTTCTGGCAACATCGGCTTGATCAGTTCCCATTGAGCATCGGTCAGATTAGTAGGATATGTGGCGATTTTCATCGCCTCGATTTGGCTCCGCAAAGAATTGCAGAAATTCTCAAGCTTTATCCGTCAACAAAATTATCCAGCAGCAGGCATCAGTTTGGTTGATTTCCTAATGGTTTGTTTTTTCAAACACGGTTCTTAGGCAGATCTGCAATCATATACCTCCACACTTAGTGCCCCAATTGGCACGTGATACAGGAGCAGGTGATAGAGCACGAAGTTTCCGTCCGTGGAGCCATGTTGTCGCCATGATCTACGCTCAGTTGACTCGTTGTCTCGGGTTAAACGACGTCTGTGACAGTCTGGGACTTCATTCGGGTTCACTCTCGGCTTTGCGGGGCGCGAAGGCTCCCAGTCGTAACGGGCTTTCTCATGCGAACAAAGTTCGTCCGGCAGCAATGGCTGAAAAGCTATTCTGGTCGGTGCTTGAGCATTTGCAAAAGACGCTACCGCAATACCAGCGGGGGAAACTCCCGAAGACCCTTCGCCGTTTTCGACGATCGATTCAAATCATCGATTCGACCACGATCGAACTGGTGGCCAATTCAATGGACTGGGCCAAACATCGGCGGCGTAAAGCAGCAGCCAAGACGCATATGCGATTGGATATGGAGAGTCTGCTCCCCCGCTTTGCCATCGTCGATACGGCCAAGCATAATGATGCCCGCTGCGCCTGGGAGCTCTGCGCCGGGATTAAAGACGGGGAAATCGTGATTTTTGACCGCGCTTACAACGATTGGAAACATCTGAGTGAGCTTTCTGATCGCGGTGTCTTCTGGGTGGGCCGGGAAAAGAAAGGAATGGTCTTCGATCTCTTGGACAAGCGAGAGGTCAGCGGAGAGGTAATCTGCGATGAGGAGATCATGCTCACCAACAATACTCATGCCAGGCGAGTCACAGCGTGGGTGGAGGTTGACGGGAAACGCCGGCAGATGACCTTTTTGACTAATCATCTCAAATGGAGCGCCGCAACGGTATGCGACCTCTATAAGGCCAGGTGGCAGATCGAGGTCTTCTTCAAACAGATCAAGCAAACGCTCAAGCTGGGAGACTTTCTTGGGCACTCTGCCAACGGCGTCCGTTGGCAGGTATGGACCGCCTTGCTGGTCTACGTCTTGTTGCGCTTTATCAGCCGACTCAGCCAATGGACTCATAGCTTCATTCGGCTATACGCGATCACTCGCACCTCACTTTGGAAGCGAATGGATTTGCTTGGATACTTGCAGCAACTCTGTGGGACAGCAGGTGGCCACTTTCGGCATCTTGCCAGACCCGAACAGGCCTATTTTGCCGGTTTTTAGAGAATCCTATGGGACAGCATATGAGAGCCAATCGATAATAAGGCACTACCCAAGGCGGCTCAGAGAAAAAGTCTAGATCTCCAAACTCAAGGACTCTGAAAATTCCTTGAGTTAACGAAGGTTTTTGCCCACTCAAGACTGCCTATGGGATGCTAGTGAAACCAGATTGCCTCAACCACATAGTATCCGGGGGGAAAATGCCCTATCGCAACCTTCGGATAGAATTCGTAATAATCCTTAGAGTCTGTTTGAAAAATCAGAAAACCCCAGCAATCAGGCCAATCTGTTGAGCTGAATTCGTATCATGGCGATATAAGTCCATGCCGCAGCGCTTGTATCGCTACCTTCGAAGTCTCTGACGAGTCGGCGATGCCGCATGAACCAACCAAATGTTCGCTCGACTACCCAGCGCCTCGGGAGCACTTCGAACCCTTTGGCATCATCCGAAGGCTTAACGACTTCTACTTTCAGTTTGGATTTGAGCTCGCGGCACCAATCTGCGAATGCACTCCCGCTATATCCGCCATCCACCCAGATCAAGCGCATCCAGTCCAACCAAGGAATGACTCGAGTAAGCAGTTTCTTGGCGCCATCCCTTTCGGGCATGTCAGCAGGGGTGATCTCTATTCCTAAGAGCAATCCTAGGGTGTCAACAAGCACATGGCGCTTTCGGCCCTTGATCCGTTTGCCTGCATCGTATCCCACCTCACCTCCGTGAGGATCGGATTTGACGCTCTGGCTATCGAGAATGCCTGCTGTTGGCCGACATCTCTTGTTCACACTCTTTCTTACTTTGGCTCGAAGAAGGCCATTGATCTTCTCCCATGTATTGTGTCTCTGCCATTTGCGGAAAACGTGATAGACCGTTTGCCAGGCCGGAAAATCATTTGGCAGCATGCGCCATTGGATACCACCCTTGACGATATAGAAGATGGCATTCAATACGAGGCGGCGACAGATGCGAGGACGCCCTCGCTTTTTCTTTTCTGGCAACATCGGCTTGATCAGTTCCCATTGAGCATCGGTCAGATTAGTAGGATATGTGGCGATTTTCATCGCCTCGATTTGGCTCCGCAAAGAATTGCAGAAATTCTCAAGCTTTATCCGTCAACAAAATTATCTAGCCGCGTCGCTCAGTTTGGTTGATTTCCTATATGGTTTGTTTTTTCAAACAGGCTCTTACCAAAAACCTTATCTAGGGTTCAGTATTTCGTTTTGGACGGGTCGGTTCTCTGTTACTTTTTTGATGTGATCACCCGAGTTACTTGTCTTGTTGGACTTCTGTTGTCGCTATGGGCACAGGCTGCTGTCCATGAGGAGCTGAATATTGAGTATTCAAGTCCGAATGGGCATTCATTGAAACTCGATCTGTATAAGCCTTCTCAAGGGGGCGGTCCCTTTCCGGTCGTGATGTTCATTCATGGTGGGGGGTGGAAGGGGGGGAGTAAGGATCGTGCCAAAAAACTGGCAAAGTGGCTATGTGAGGAAGGAGTTGCGATTGCCGCGATCCAATATCGGCTCACAGATGTTGCTGGTTGGCCCGCTCAGATTGATGATTGTTACTCTGCTGTCCGCTGGCTAAGACGTCATGCTAAGCAGTATGGATTGATGGGAGAGAGGATAGGGGCCTGGGGGACTTCGGCAGGCGGGCATCTTGCCGTATTACTAGGGACCCGAGAGTATCCTGGGCATGAGGATGTTTCCAGTCGAGTCCATGCCGTCTGTGATTGGTTCGCAGGGCATTTTCCTGTGAGGGTGTAAGTGACTGCGGTTGTAAGGTTATCCCTCCGCGCTAGACATTTGCCCCGAGTTGAAGCATGTTAAGGCGGGATGAAAGGTCTATCACTCACAGGCCAAGGTTCTGAGAATCCTCAGAGCCATGCGCCTCAACTCTCCATTCGGATTGCTACCAAAGCCGACCAGCCGCGGGTTCATCGCCTCCTGGCCAAGCGGCACTACTTGGGGAACACTCCGCCGATAGGCGATTTTCTGATTCAGATTGTCAGTCGAGGTAGAAAATGGTTAGCCCTGTTGGTTTGGGGGCCCGCTGCATTGAAATTACGAGATCGCGATCAATGGATCGGTTGGACCTCGCTACAGCGCTCTGAGCGCCTCAAATTGGTCGTTCAAAACCGTCGCTTTCTCCTGCTTCATAAAAAAGGCAGCGAACCCAATCTGGCTTCCCAAGTCCTCGCGTTGGCTTGTCGCCAATTGCCCGATCACTGGGGACAGTCATTCAACTATCGTCCTCTGATCGCCGAGACATTCACCAATCCTGAAACGTTCGAAGGGACTTGCTACAAAGCTTCGGGATGGATCCCCCTGGGGTTCAGTGCGGGAAATCAGCGTCACTATGCCGATTACTACCAAAGCAATGATCATCCCAAGAAACTTTGGGTCAAAGAGTTCACTCCCCGGGCTTGCCTCAAGGCATGCCAGACCCTCTTAGGCCCTCAGCAAATGAAGGGTAAAGTCCCGGCTCCAAACGGAGTGATGCCCCTGCCAGCTCCAATGCGACGAAGCTTGTTTGAAGTCTTCCGCCACGCGCCTGACCCCAGAGCCAAGAATAATCACTTCCGCATTGGTTCGGTGCTCTGCATCGTGGCTATGGCCCTGCTTTCAGGGGCACGCCAGATCACCGAAGTGGCTCGCTTTGCTCAACGCTTACACCCTCGACAGCGTTCGCAGCTGGGCTTGCCACGTAAGAAAGGCAGTCCGGGTTTTTACCAAGTTCCCAGCTACAGCGTCTTCTATCAAGTGCTCACCCGTTTGGACCCTGAGGCCTTTGCCCAGACCTTGAACCAATGGCTGGCTGAGCATCAAGATCGACTCCCCAGAGCCCTGGCGATGGATGGAAAGATGATCCGGGATATCGTCGGCATGGTCAGCTTGGTCCAGACCGAAGATGGTGCGCCGGTGGCTCTGGCCATCATGGATCAGAAAGAAGGCACGAAAAGGTGCGAACTCCAAGCGGCGAAAACGCTCCTGGCTCAAGTCCCCAATCTGGAGAACCAAACGATCACCGCTGATCCCCTCCATTGCCAGCGTGACCAGGCCCGCACGATCGTTGAAAAAGGCGGAGATTACCTGCTTCAGATCAAAGGCAACCAAGAAAATCTCCACAAACTGGCTCGGCAAGAGGTCCTGGCCTCCCCCCCTTTACCCAAACCAGTATAGGGCACGGCAGAATCGAAGAGAGAACCGTCACCTTGTGTCCCGCACTTCCCATGGCGACGGGGTTCGCCTTCAGTAAAACCATCGTCAACATCCAAAGCCGTCGCACCGAAAAACGGAGTGGCAAGACCAGCCTAGAAACGCGCTACTACCTCAGCAGTCAAGAGGCCGGTGCGCGAACCCCGGAAGAGTGGATCAATCTCACTCGCAGCCACTGGGCTGGAGTAGAGAACCGCAACCACTGGCGTCGCGATGCCACGCAGGGGGAAGATCGGACGCGACTCAACAACACCCATGCGCTTATCAATTTAGCCCTGCTGAGAAGTGTCAACCTCAAGCTCCTCTCGGACTGGGGCGAAGAGGACTCGTTGCCCGCTCAAATGGAACGCCTCGCCACCAATCCATCACTCTCCCTAGACCTCATCAGGAAAAAGTGAGCCTCAAAACAAAAAGCCCTGGTG
>WLWD01005950.1_pt1 | contig 33326 bp, 28 predicted proteins | sample 6712731 | NCBI WGS metagenome assembly WLWD01 (sample SAMN12718690, study PRJNA576275) | sponge metagenome | isolation source: marine sponge | host: Mycale hentscheli | place: New Zealand: South Island, Marlborough, Capsize Point | collected 2014-11-01
GCGAGCGAGACACTTACAGGGGTAACACAATCGAAAATCGGGGATGTTTGTTTATTTATTTAGATATATGTTTGGACGTATGTATGTCATTTTGTACTTTGACCCTCCGTATTTTTGTGTTCGCTCGGCGTTCGACCCCGTCCCAAACTTCACTAAACAGAATCCTCTGGTTTAGCGACCATTACCAGTATCACCTTAGAAATTGAATTGTTTACCGCTTTGAATTGTTTTACGGGTGCAGTTAAAACGCAAAAACTTATGAGAGCTCCATTTCTATTCGAGTTAGTGGCGGTGGTAAGTTAATACGCTATTTGTCACAGTTATATAAGCCCTACTCAACAGCATTTACTTGAAAATTCATTGTCCACTAGACGAACTACGAAGGTAAGTCTTGCGTAGGTATGTTCAGTTGTGTGAAAGTATTGTGCGTTACAACTATATCACAAAGAAAATTTTAAATAACGTGACTTGATTTTGTTGCTTCCTTTTCAATTCAAACAGTTTCGGGGAGCAGTTACTATGGAATTGAAACCCCTTTACCGCATTAACTTAATTTAAAACCTCAACTTTATTTTAGTAGCTTGAGTGTTAGTTGTTAAAATCAATCATTTAACAATAGTGTGGTTTAAGCACACCACTAGTTTATTTATTTATTTGTATATATGTATGGACGTATGTATGTCATTTTGTACTTTGACCCTCGCGTTTTTGTGTTAGTTATGTGGTCGACCCCGTCCCAAATTGCACTAAACAGAATCCTCTGGTTTATCGATCAGTACCCGTATCACCCTAAAAATTGAATTGTTTACCGTTTTGAATTCTTTTGCGGGTGCAGTTCAAACTTGAAAACTTAAGGGACTTCCATTTCTATTCGAGTTAGTGGCGGTGGTAAGTCAATGCGCTCTTTGTCATGGTTATAAGCCGTGCGCAACAGTATTTACTTGAAAATACACCACTAGACTACTGCGAAGGTAAGTCTGTGTAGGTGCATGTCCAGTTGTGTCAAAGCATTGTGTGTTACAACCACTACTTAGCTAAAGAATATCACAAAGAAAACTTTTAAATAACGTGTATTGTTTTGTTGTTGTTGTTTTTCCTTCAATTCAAGCAGTTGCAGAGAGTTGTTACTATGGCACTGAAATCTCTTTACCCTGTATGCTAAATTTAAAAACTGGACCTTATTTTCAGTAGCTCCAGTGTTAGGAGTTAAAATCATTCATATAAAAATTGTATAGTCTTTAGGCTCGCTCGCCATTTGTGCTCAAGCACATCACTAGTTTATTTATTTATATATATGGACGTACGTATGTCATCGCGTTTTTGTGTTAGTTATGTGGTCGACCCCGTTCCAAATTGCACTAAACAGAATCCTCTGGTTTATCGATCAGTACCCGTATCACCCTAGAAATTGAATTGTTTACCGTTTGAATTCTTTTGCTGGTGCAGTTTTTCTATTAGAGTTAGTGGCTGTGGTAAGTCAATGCGCTCTTTGTCATGGTTATAAGCCGTGCACAACAGTATTTACTTGAAAATACATTGTCCACTAGACTACTGCGAAGGTAAGTCTGTGTAGGTGCATGTCAAGTTGTGTCAAAGCATTGTGTGTTACAACCACTACTTAGCTAAAGAATATCACAAAGAAAACAATAACGTGTATTGTTTTGTTGTTGTTTTTTCCCTTCAATTCAAGCAGTTGCAGAGAGTTGTTACTATGGCACTGAAATCCCTTTACCCTGTATGCTAAATTTAAAAACTGGACCTTATTTTCAGTAGCTTCAGTGTTAGAAGTCATAAAAATAGTATAGTCTTTAGGCTCGCTCGCCATTTGTGCTCAAGCACATCACTAGTATATGTATGTATGTGGGGATAGTACGTACAGTCTCGCGTTGCCAGACCCTTTACCAACCGTAACTGCTACGCGGGGAAGGAAAGGGTCTGGGAACATACAATACAACGACTTGTTCAGCAGCACCCCAAAAAGGGTGCTCAATTATCACATTCCAACAAGTTTGCGGTACACTGTGTGACGTCAACATCGCATCCGGGAGGGGGAAAACATTGCGAGACTTCATTAAAACTAGCTGGTGAAATTGTTTTTTTTTTGTCGGCGATTTATTGGTGGAAATGGACTTAGTTATAGAAGATGCAGCTTCTTCAGCTGTGAGGAGGCTGGGTTACAAGTGTTTGAAGGAGGAACAGATGAAAATTGTGATGGAATTTGTCAAAGGTGACTACACATTGAGCTCAGATATCAAATTGCTATTGCTAGCCAGCCTACTTGTATCTTTTCCTTTATTATTTTTTTAATTTTTTTATTTTTTAGGCAATGATGTATTTGGAGTCCTACCTACTGGCTATGGGAAGAGCTTATGCTATGCTTGCTTGCCTTATATATTTGACTCCAAGAAAGCGGCCGTGCTGGAAGAGATGGACAACCCGCACTTGCTCTACTACTAAAAACAAAACGGAATCAGCATGCCAACAAGTGTATGCTTCACAATAATAATACTGATATTTGTCGAAGGGACTTGCTATTTCATGATATGGACAATTACACACATTTAGATACTAGTTCACACTGTTTGTGCTGTGATTATATGTTCAATTATTTGTACTTGTGGTTTTTGTAGCACTTATCACTCTTCATTTAAATTCTTGTAAGTCATAGCTACAAGCAATTTTTTATTGAAATTTAGATTGTGAATTTGATTTCAATGACCTCATTAGTTAAATATGTACACCAAATAAAAATATTAAAAAAAATTGAACTGTTATAACTTTAAATGTGCCTTGATAAAATCTTTTATTTCTTCAATGGTCTTATGATGTAAAGGATCTCTCGGATTTTTGAAGCTCCTGTGCATGCGACCAGGAGTTTCTTCAAATACATTTTCTAAATGTTTCAAAATAAGTTCCATGTCTCTCATGGTTTTTGTAGCTCGATGGCCCCCTGAAATGTCTGTAACTTGATTTTCTGAATCAAAATTTGCCAATACAGGATCAATGACACCGAGTACTTTGGCAGACTTCACTATTGTTGCCCCAGTCTTGTTTGCTCCCAATCCTTGCAGTGCAGTCTTTAGTAGTCTGTTGAGATGCTCCATGTGAAGGTCATTAACCCTCAGCGCGCATGCGCCCAGAGGGTTACAGTAGTCCTAGTGTCAGTCGTTCTGTCACTCTATCTGTCAACAGGCACTTCTGGAAGGTAGGAACCAGCCAGGCTCTGAAAACGGCATCAAACAGCAGTATTTCACGAAGTAAGTTCCTTTAATATGCCAGAATTTTGATTTTGGACTTCATTTTCCAGAAAAAAGCGAGTCTTTCCAGAGCCGTGCAATCGTAGGCTTACAGCGGGAACCGCCCCTTAAAAAAACTTGCTTGTCACGTGAGCCAGCTTGCAGGTTGCAAATCACTTTTAAATAGCTAACAATTACATGTATTCAGCGTGAGGTGTTGCGTTGCGTAGTTGTTGAGTGAGTAAGTACCTAACCTAAAAGTCTCTGGTTCAAATCCTCGTCGACGATATTTTTTTTTTTCATCCTGTTTTTTTTTTTTTCCTTTTGTCTTCTTGCCTTATTTTTCTTTATTTTCCTCTTTCTTCCTACTGTTTTTTCATTGTCGTTTTCTCTTTCCTGCCTCTCTTCATGCCACTTCTCTTTCTTTTTTTTGTTTCTACACTTTTCCTTTGTTATTATTTTCTTTATCATACTAGCTAACTAGCGCTGAGGGTTTGCACTTCAGTGCTCTAGTTGGGAATGTTTTTTCCTCGTAAACCATGGACGTTGACAAATCGACCCCACATAAGTTCCATTGCCAGACGAGGTGGCAAAGATAAGTCATGCTGAAACAAAACATGAAGGCTTTCTAAAGTGTAGTTGTTTCTTCTGGAGCTATGGAACATGGGTAAAAGATACCTCCAACACCGCAATACTCGCTCACCATCACCCTCTCGTATGCTATCACTATACTCCAGGTAGAAACAGCCCAGTGATAATATTCCTTTAGCATAAGCAAATACCTCGTCACTAGAATCTACATCACAAGTTTCCTCGCTTTGAACATTAAAGTCCAAATTTATAAATTTTTCCACAATTTTTGAAGAAACAGAATGTAGCATTTTCTTTCTGCTTTCAGCTGACTCCATCCATTCCACTTCTAGACCAGGAAATGGAGAACTTGAAGGAATTTCATTGACATCGGATATGCCTAGCATTTTCATTGCTGCTGCCAATATATGCATGGACAACTAACACAAAGAAGTCATCACAGGCATTAAAATTGTCCAATGGTCGCTGAACTACATTTGTTCTTCCAAGTACATTTCGCAGCTGATATAGAGTGCCACAATCTGCCAAGGATTTCTTGCTAAAGTAGTGCCTGAATATTAGCTGCATCAAACTTAATAAGAAAATACTAGAACAATTTGTCAGCAACCATACTCCACATATACCTGCACTAATGGAAACCATTCATATCATTAACACACACACACAGGCCATTGATACACAACGTACTTACCCAGGAAACTTCCTATGACTTGCCACTTCACCCCTCCATTCATTATTACCATTATGGTTGCCACCAACTCACATTCTCATGTCAACAGAGGTCATTAGTAAAGTGTTTAGAATTATATTATAATTTATAATTTACTGCAACAGCTCATTGAAAACAGTAGAGATGATGGGGGAAGCTGAGAAGGGGGGATGGAGTTGGGAGAATGGATTAATTGCATAGCTATATGCAAGTTTTCATTTTTGGTAATCAGTAGTACCGTGGTCATTCATATAATAATTTCATTAGAAATGATATTTAATTTACATTCAACCCAATTATGTCATCTGTAAACTTCTGAAATGTATTTTATTGAAGTTGTACTTGATAATAAATAACCGCATTCATCCAATTCATGCTTTACTTATAAGCATAAATTGGGGACAAAGCATTAAAAAATATACTATGTACTTACTCCGAGAAAGTTAGCTTTGGTATGCCAATCCTCTACAGCTGGTATAATGCCTGCAAACTTCTTAGATGAAGAGTTGCTATTCACTCTGACTTTCATGGCTCCTCTTATTCTTGCAGCCGTCAGTTGATCCCCACCAAATAAGATTGGATGTAAAGTTGTTCTTTCCTTTGCAATACTCTCACCAGTGCTGCAATACTGCTTTTCCTGTGATGAACAACTGAAGGAACATACTCGTGGTGATGTCGCAATATGTCAACCATTTCTTCCAGTTTATTCTCATTTTTTAACACAACACCAAGAGGTACCTACATAATAATAATAACAAAAACATTAACAACAACCAGAAGACTAATAATGTGACAATAAAATATATAGAATTCTAAACTATGATAATGATACATCTAAATGTTGCTTACTACAGTAGATTTTGTAGACATTTCTCCATAAAATGCATGATTAATATGCCATTCCACCACATCTTCAAAAGCAAATTTGAAGTACTCCATGTTTTACTAAAACTCGAGATATGATTGTGGCAATATTATCTTTAATTGCTACTACAGATGGCAAGAGGGAATTTGCTACAGTTTCGATATTAAATTTGCTTGTGTCTGGTACAGTCTCTGAAAACTGAGAAGTGTCAATGCGGTTTAGAACGGCATAGGAATGAAAGTAGTGTAGTGAAACATTTTGTTTGTCAGATCTCATATAACGAGTTTTGATAGTTTTGTCAATATTGTCACCACAAAATCTGTATCCAAAGCATTCTCTCATTGGTCCGGCCTTCTTGACAATATAGTGACTTGGCTCAAGCACTTGTGGTGGTTCTACAACTAATGGGTGAGAAGGTAAAGCTTGTGACTCAAATGCATTGTCTGCATTGTCATCATCATCATCATCATCATCATCATCATCATCATCGTCGTCGTCGTCAGTGTCACTATCTTCATCTTCTGAGTCCCTCATTGAAAACTCATTACCTGACGAACATAATTGAGTAGTCTGTTGTAAAAAATCAAGTGCATTGTCATCTACATCTTGTAAGTCATTGTAACTTTCATCGGAACTTTCATCAGAATCACTTTCATCACTATCCATTTCACGCTGAACTTGAGAATTTATCTCACTCATAGATTGATTCTCCTAAAAAATGCATCATATTATTACATTATTTACAAAAACAACAATAATTTTTCTAACCATGGATGCTTTGAGAATGGGAAGAAATGATTCCTGCCACTCAATGACAGATTCATCAAATTTATTTCCTATACTGGAAAGTAGTCTGAGTAGTGTCATGTGAGATATTGACACATTCAACTTCTGCAGTCTTGCAGATACCTTGAATGATAAAAATAATGTCATGCAGTTATTAGCATTAGCTACAAGACTTATAATATACCTGCTTTGCACAATGCCCAGCATAAAGAATCAGTGAAATTATCTTCTGCACCAAATTCATTCTTCTGTAGTGCTGTTTGATTATAATGGATGCTATAAAACAAACTGTGCCAGTTTGATTTCTGTGCTGGACTCTAGTCTTGGTACATGAAAAGAGGATATCAGTTAGAACAGGTGCATGCAGTTTCAATTCACTCAGAACGCTGTCCCATGTAAACATCTTCAAATCGTTGGTGTCAAGCAGAATTAGTAGATCCAGAACACATTGCTTTGATCTCATGTCGAATCACTTGTCCAAGTTTATTCAAAATATGTGAGCGAGCAATATGGTCTTTAAAACACTCACTTATCATAGCTTTCTTGCTACCTCTAGCAATAGATTTGCCATGTGCCTACTGCGAGGTGTTAGCAAGGTGTGATGCTTAACTCCAGACTTATACCGAATGTCTACCTATAAAAGATGAAATGTGCAAAAGTAATTATAATTTATAAATTAATAAACAGCAAATGATACAAAAAATGAGAAATTTGCTGGAAATAATAGCTATAATAATAATAATAATAATAATAGTAGTAGTAGTAGTAGTAGTAGTAATAATAATAATAATAATAATAATAATAATAATAATAATAATAGTCTTAAATATGTCATGAAGTTGTATTATTAATTCGTAATACTTGTACTTACTTGAGCAGAAGGTGATGCTAGATCTGATTAGTCTTGCACATTCTGTGTAGAGCTGGTTCTCCTGGATGGAGTCGCTAGAGGATTAGAAGAATGTCCTTGAGACACTGATCTGCATGCCCTAGAAGCTGCTTTAGACACTTTTTCTTTGACACTGACAATTTTCTTAGATAGGTTTTCAAACACTTTAAAACAATTCTTACACATTCTCAAGCAAGCATTTTCATCAGTGAAAACTCTACTGCAACATAGACCTTGGCTTTCCACAGCTTGCTTCATTAAATCCAGCCAAGTATAGGCTACTCCCAGATTTACTGTACAAGAAGAAGCTGAAGAAGGAAAGCTCAAGTTACGTACATACTTTTTAGAGTTAGGAAGATCAGACCCGCAACCAACGCAAAAATCCATCGCTGCCGCATTCGCAAGCACTCCTGGCCAGCACTAAACGTACGAGCATAAATAAGAGACCAGCCACCCGGACGTGGCCGTGACGTCATTGGCTAACGCAAGCGTTGGAATGACCTCTGTTGAATGTGATAATTGAGCACCCTTTTTGGGGTGCTGCTGAACAAGTCGTTGTATTGTATGTTCCCAGATCCTTTCCTTCCCCGCGTAGCGGTTACGGTTGGTAAAGGGTCTGGCTACGCGAGACTATAGTACGTGTATGCCTTTTAAACGCGCGCGCGGGGAACTTTTTTCTTTAAACACGGCTTTTTAGGCTTGACCCCAGTTTATTCTGAAACTACAAAGTGTGAGAAAATTCGGGCGAAAATACTTGCTTTTCAAGAAACCCAAAGTTGATTTGACCGGTTACTATGGCATTAAAGACCCTTATCCAGACTTACTTTCAAAACTTCGCCGTTTTAGGGGGATGCGGAGTGCCGATTGTTGGTTGTCAAGAGCCATTGGTAGTCAGAATGCCGTAGTATTAATGCTAAGGAAGCTACTACTACTCAAGGGAAGCTGAGGTAAGTATGTAGTTCCTTATTTGTTAGTTAAATGTGCAAAATTACTCTGGCCTTTCTTTTTTGTAGCTAAGAGCTTGTTGTCAACAGTGACTGATTCAAAAAGTCAGAATGGCTCAAATTTGGTACTACAAAAGTTACCACTGCTCAAGAAAATGAGGTAAGAAAGTAATTTTGTATTTGTGTGCTAAATTTGATGGTCTTTTGTTTTTATAGCTGAGAGCTTGTTGTCAAGAATTCTAGGTAATTCAGAGAGTCAAAGTAATTTAAATTTGATACTATAGAAGTTATCAAAACTCAGGAAATTGAGGGAAGTAGTAATTCCATATTTGTTGGCTAAAATTACAAATTATAGCACTGGTTTATTATATTTTTTACAGTAGCTGAGAGCTTGTTCAAGAGTTACTGGTAATTGAGATTATCAGAATGGCAGATGTTTGATACTACAAAAGTTACCACTAATCATGTAAGATAGTGATTTGTATTTGTTTGCTGAAATAAAAGTTCATAACTGCTATTATAAGCTAAAACATATTAACAATACTGTCATTATAGCTATTTTACCTAACTATCAGGCTCGCTCGCCATTTGTGCTCAAGCACACCACTAGAGATTAAGTGAGTTTCGTGAGCTGCCAATGTGTATAGATGTAGAATGCGTGGCATAAATCTTGCCACACTAAATTCAATACCACCAAGTTGAAGCGAGCTGAAAAGAGAAAGCATAATATGGATGATAGCAATATTGAAGAAATTTCAGTCAGAAAGTACACTCACCAAAGTAGCTCGCATGAAGTAACCTCAGATTTCTGTTTTTTTCTGTGGGAAAGCATCCAAAGTATTGCGTGCAGTTTCAACTTTTCGCCTTGATGCACGAGTTAGAAAATGTGCGCATGACCTTGAAGATCAACATATGCTGGCTAAATTGAGTGCTGGAGATATGATAGCGCAGGAAGCCAAATATCATCCACATTGTTTGGTATCTTACTATTAAAGCTTCAGCATTTCAGAAAGAGACAGAGGACAACAAAATTGAAAAAGCAAGCCATGATATTGTACTGGCTGAGTTGCTTGAATACATACATGATTCCATAGATAAAAATAAGGCTCCAATTTACGACGCTGTGAAGCTTTATTCAACCCGATTAGAGCAGCTTGGTGTAAAGGAACATACCCGTCCTCACAGTACTGACCTAAAAAATCGTATACTAGCCCAAATCCCAGATCTTAGAGCTCATAGAGATGGTGTTTGGGGGTGACGGATTACCACGTCAAAGATTCTCGTTCCACCTGCGCTATGTGGGAGAGTGATAGTTCCTTGTATCAGTCAGGCGTAACTCTGACTGTTAGTCGCAACCTCGGAAATTGACTACCAAAATAATAAAGTTCTTCACTATGACAAATTAAGAAACACACATCAAGGGGACTACAAGGACAAAAAAGAAATAGTTGAAGACAAGATGTCTTTCACAAAAAGAAATAAAGAACGGGGACTTACAGGATTCAAGCACAAAAAAAGGAGATAGATAATGATTACACAACAGACTGAGGTTGACAGTGTACACAGAAATGAAAAAAACTGAACCTAACTAAAGTGTGTGGAGTGAAACTATAAGCAAGGTAAATGTGAGGGGAGGAGTTCATGTCGACTAGCACATGGTCTTGGTGGGTGGAGTGAGAGAGAATGATAATTGCATGAGAAAGATGTATGCTGGTGCATAGTTGCAAATGGAGTGTGGTGTATGGTGTGTTCACAAAAGTTCACAGTTTGTTTGGCGGGGGCCCAAACAGAAGTACGTGATTACTCCTTGCCTTTGACGAAGATATGGGGTCCGCTCTACATAGGGAACCCCTCTTCCAATCTATGTTTGACTTACAGTGCATGCAAGGACTCGAAAGCGTGACCTAATAGACATACTATAATCGTGTATGTGAGCAGTATAAACAGGATGGTGTTGTATGCCCTCCAAATTTGCTTCAAGGGTTACTTACTGTGGGAGCAGTTGATAATATTGATCATAACCCCAACTCAACAACAGCATCGGGTTCTTTCCATGGTACTGGAATGTCGCTCTTTCAGTATCCCAGCCAGGAGAGCCAAGGGCAAAATCGTAGAGAGCATAAAATCCTTGAGGAACCAAATACTGCAAAGAAGCTCATGGAGCTACAAATCGTACACCACTGTGCTTCCATTAGTACTCACCAAAGAAGGATGCTCCTATTCCTAGTGCTGATGCTCCTTTCAATGATGATTGTCAGGCTTTCAACCGAGCATGGCACCAAGAGACTGGGTAAGTTCTTGTACATAACTATTGATAGCTTTTTAATTATGATATTACATTATTAGGTGGCTAGACGCTGTAGAGCAAAAGTACCTGGCTGCTTGCTGTGACTTGGTGTGCTCGTCTAGTTCGTGTGATGTGGGACACATTCACAAAGGAGTTTGCAGTTCTTGCAGATGCTACTTTAGCTTGTACTAGGGCCTCCACCCAACCACTATCTTCTAACCAGTCTCCTATCACCTTCAGTCCAGCCATCTCAATGTGCAGTCCTCCCAACATGATCACAAAATGATCTTTTCCTTAGGTTTCTTGCCAGTTCCATTGGATTGCTTTAGCAATAGCATAACTACATATTCTTCTGAAAAGAGCATATACACACTACATGGAATCAGTAGACCCTGGAGTTCAACCTCAGACATTTGAGGAATGGTGTGAAAGGTGCCAAAAAGAGATTCCCCACTTCAAGTTTTGGTATACGACTCTTCAGTTGGAGCTTCTAGTGTTGATTTATGTAAAATCGCTACGGACAGCAAATTTTTCTCTGTACATTGACTGTCTCACAAAGCTTGCACCGTGGTTCTTTTGTTTGGTAACTTTTGCACAACATTTCAAAAGTCTAATAGAAGAAATGGGTAATCCATTCCTGGAAGATAGCAAGGATAACACAAGAGATATTGCTGACACAGCTGTAGCATCTTCAGTCTGCTGTGCAGAAGAGACAGGGAAAAATCAATATTAGACTTACGTAAATGAAAGACTGCATCAACGATCGATTCTTATCTCTGATCCTATCAAGAGAAACAAATTACCATTGTTCAGTCGACCTCCAGCCAGAGAAAAACCAAAGGCAAGCCTCCAAGTGTTGTATTTGAAAAATTATGTGTCCTTATTCTCCCGGCTCTACATAGCCTGCCAATCAAGATATGGAGATTTAGATGATTTTTTTCGTCATGAAAACCAAGTGTGTCCTCCCTCACTGTCTAATTTTGGCAAGTTAAGACAGGGAACCAAAGCTGATATCCTAAGCTGTCTAGAGAATTGCACTGAGCTGACATCATCTCAACCAAATATGGATGTGATCATTCTGGACGGAGCTGTAGTGGTTAACTTCCTCAAGCCTGTTGCAGTCAGAACCTTTGAAGATTATGCAGTCAAAGTCTTTTTGCCACACATCAATGCTAAGCTACGGCAGGTCAGTCGACTTGATATTGTCTGGGATCAATATCATGAGAATAGCTTGAAATCTCAAGCAAGGAACAAGCATGACAAGGGCATTAGGAAGCGAGTTGATAGATCAACTTTTATGCCTAAAAATTGGGAGCAATTTTTGCGCGATAGTGCCAACAAGACGGAGTTGTTTACTTTTCTGGTGAATTACATAAAACTTCAAACAACCAGCAAGCAGTTAGTTAGTACAAATGGTTCTGAAGTAGTGTGCATCCCTCCAATAGACACTACCCATCTGGCACCCTGCAACCATGAAGAAGCCGACACCAGAATGATCTTGCATTTAGCAGATGCAGTAGATAAAGGTTTTCAAAAGATTCTATTGCGCACAGTCGACAGTGATGTGGTAGTTTTGTGTGTGGCAGTTGTAGCCAAGATAAGTGTAAGGGAGCTGTGGATAGCATTTGGAACCGGCAAACATTTTAGGTACATTGCTGCTCATGAAATAGCAGCTTCTCTAGGGCCAAACAAATCCCAGGCTCTGCCTATGTTTCATGCCTCAGGATGGCTGAACCAAGTAGCTGGATGCCATTATGGACAACATTACCTGAGGCGAATTCTTCATCAAAAGAATTGTTGTGCTGTGGCTGCAAAAAGGGATGCAAAAACAATTACAAATGCAAGAAAGCAGCTCTGAAATGTACTGCTTTGTGCCCTTGTGGTGGCGACCAATGCTGGTGCAAACTACCTTTTTGTTTAATGTCAAGATTTTAAAAGTTACTTTATTCATATGCCAAACATACCGCAGATGTTTGGTGTGTGTTGTGCTAAAGGATAGCCCAATAAATTAACAAAAAAAATTCCAATAACAACAAATATCATAACTACTAGCATTCAAAATAATTTGAATTTAGACCAGCTCGCTGCCATTTGTGCTGTAGCATATCACTAATTTTATTTATTTTTTAAAAAATAAAACATTGTATATAAATTGACAATAATAAGTGTGGATGCGTTACGCTATTGTTCCTCTGGTTCTGTCGTGAGTATTCTATCGACGTAACCGTCTACTATGACCAGGGCAGTGCTGTGAAAAACCTTCCAGTCGTACCTGAAGCCCCTACATACATAAGGGCCGCTGTTCTCGGCTTGTAGGTTGGATAATATTAATTTTGATTGTTTTAGTGCGGTTCTATACGACTGATTACGTAGATTTAAGCTAAACCACTCGGGCTGCTTCGTAGTACCACAGATTAGTGACACTTCACTACCCAAAGGAGCTTCTTTCCAGTTGGGTATAACTTGACCAATATCAGGGAGTACACGCGCAAAAATGAACAGACTTTGCTGAAAAACGTTATTTCCGTACATTCCATCGCAAGTGTACATTCCTGATTCACTAAAATCCAGATTTAAAAGTGAAATATTTTTATATCCTAGTTGGTGCCTCGTAGAAATAGGGAGTGTTTCTGAAACGGAGCCATCTTCTAAAAGGGGTACGAAGCTCCAGTTCACTGGAGAAGTACTGCCGCAATAAACTGTTGCTGAACTTCCCTCATTAATAGTTAATCCATCCGGTGTTAGGCTATTTAAGTAAACGGGTATCCGTTGCCAATCCTTGGCGTAAATGTATGTAGAACAAAAGGAAATGAGAATAAAATAGCTGATAGATAACGCCATTATAAAGTTGTTTTGTTTTTGTTTTTCAACACAGCTATTAAAGCTATACAAGTGACGCCAACAAGAAGACCTTGTCTAGTCTCGCATAGCCAGACCCTTTACCAACCAAGCGGTAGGTGACGAGTATGGCTGCGTGATAGATCCCGCCCCATCTGAGAATTTTAACGATACAGTGCCTCCTGCACAAAAAGTAGAAAGTGTCTGTGTGGATTTTAAAAGAGCTAGGTCTACTACAATCATAGGTATACCATGTTTACATTACAATTCCCAAATTTTAGTTGAAAGGAATTCACAATGATTCATACAATGCATGCTGTAGTTTACCTGCTGATGGAGATAGAGAGCGGTGAAGAGGTGAAGTATTTTACCTGCAAGACACTAGCAGCACCCATTCTGGACAGACCATTCCCAGATTGGAACTTCTCTATTGGCCTTGTTGCACGGTCCTAATGACTCACTCTGTGAGATTCAGGGTATCAAGGAATGGAAATAGTTCGTTCAAAACTGTGTGTTGGAGATATGACTGTGGAGTGATAGAAACACTGCCCTGGAGAACAAAACCCTGCAGACGTGTCGTCAAAAACGTCTGTCAATTTTCCTTTAGCGCACTGGACCAAGATGGCTGACTGACTCATGAGAATGTGATGATATGTGAGGGTGAATGGCCTCTGCTTGTCAGGGGCTGAGGATCTAGTTTAGGTTGTAAAAGTCAATGGTACAGTCGTTTAAATGAAGTCAGCTGTCCAAGGCTGGCGATACTGGTATACACAGCCACTAGAAAGTCCTCCATTTGTAGCTCGCTCTAGTCAGGAGTCAGCCGACTAGGTCTCTACTTGAATATGTTAAAACTACAGTGTGTGTGTGTGCGTGTGTGCGCACTCATGTGTGTGCATATGTGTGTACATGTGTGTGTGTGTGCATGTGTGTGTGTATATATGTGCATGTGTGTGTGTGTGTGCATGTGTGTTGGATCATTTAGAAGATGCCATGTGACTCTGGCTTAGGAAGGTCAGCAAGAGGGCCTACCAGATTATGCTCAAAATTTTAGAACTATTCTTTTTTTATTTTTAAAATTGTGTTATTATTCCAAAAGAATAATATATTATTTTCTTATTATTCTCTTATTATTCCAATTAGAAAATAAGTCAAATATTTGTGATTGCAGCAGCTAGCTATATAAAGTTGGTAGGTTATGAAATGAATGAATATATGGCGATACCGGTATCACTCTCGGTTACTTGAATTACTCAATATAGAAGATTTAATATCTCTATTTAATTTTTCAGGGAAAATCATGAATGTCCCCATGAAAATGTTCAATGAATGGAGAAAAAATGCTCTGATACAGCTGATAAAAAGTTCTATTATAAGAAGCCACCAGACATTTGAAGCAAAAAATGAATTATGGAATTATATGCTCAGCAGTAGATGCACCTTCTCTCTTCTCTTCAAATTTATAATTGGTAATAATTTATATTTTTTTGTCAATTGCTCAAGCTCAAGATCAGAAACCATTTAGCATGATTCTCCAGATGACTTACTCTGAGCCTGAGCTGGCTTTACTATGGAATGCCGTGCCACAAAAATAAGGACACCAAGTATGAATCTCTTTTGTCAAAATATTATCTCGATCATCAAATCGAGTATAAAAGATCGATTGTCAACAATGTTAAGCTATCCATTTTCAAAATTGATTTTTACGTATATAGAATCATGTATGTATACATACTCGCACAATATTCAGTGCATTCTTCACTTCATCGTCACGTGACGTTTGTGTCTTAATTTCGTCTGGGTCCCACACTTTACCATATCATGGAGGGTCTCTGTGAAAGTGTGTTTTGAGGTTTTCTGAAGTAGTTCTTGAAGCTGTGATAGTGGAGTATACACAGACAACTGAAGATAATGACAAAGAACTTTTTTGGAATTGCTAGAACTTGCAGTTGGCTGTCTTGTGTTGACTGAGGGAAGCTTTTACACAGAGATTGTTGTACAGCTTATTGACATTATCCATCAAATTAAAGTTAATGTGGATCAAGAGTTAAGATATCATAGAGCAGTGACAAAGACAGGCTTCTTTTTCTAAAGGATTGTGGCTTTAAAGTTGGAGAAGCCACATTTTTTGGATGTAACAGAAGAACAATTGAAAGGCATCTGCATGAATATGGTATACCCAATCGTCGCAGCCAATATGCCTCAGTTACAGATCAAGAGCTTGATGAAATGGTATTTTCCATTGTTTCCTTTTTCCCTAGCTGTGGATAGAAGTCTGTTGATGGTAGATTTAAGGTTGATGGAATTCTGGTATCTCGTAGACAGCTTAGAGAATTTCTGAGAAAAGCTCGTGTAAAGGAATGTCCTTTACCGTAGAAAAGATGTCGTACATTCTCCAAATGATTTGTGGCATCTGGATGGTTACCATAAACTGATTTGATAGCGCATAGTAATTCATGGCTGCATAGATGGGTATAGTAGACTGATAACATTTCTCACAAATAATCGTGCAGAAACTGTGTTGACAGCATTTCAAGGAGAAATTTCAGAGTTTGGTCTACCTTCAAGAGTAAGAATGGACAAGGGTGGTGAAAATGTTCATGTAGCACAATACATGCTGGAACATCCTAAGAGAGTAATAGGACGAGATAGCGTAATTGTTGGTCGAAGCGTACATAACCAGAGAATAGAGAGACTTTGGCCGAGACCTGTATGCTGGCTGCATATCCTTCTTATATTCTCTTTTTTACCTGTTAGAAGAATGTCGTCTGTTAAACATATGTAGAAAGCTAAATGGATATTATATGCTTTACAGTTTACATTTTTGGAAATAATTCAAGAAACACTTGATTATTTTAGGATTGGGTGGTCTCACCATAGCTTGAGAACAGAAAATAACCGAACACCAATGCAGCTGTGGGTGTCCGGTCTACTTGAAGGGAACAGGGAGTGTTTACATTCATCTAGGACTTAATCAGGTATGTTTAACAAAGACAATAATAGGTGAAAAATGTTGCTATCGAGTTCTCTGCAGTAATTAATAGCTAACTAGCTAGCTATAGTTTTATTGTTATTTTTATATTTATAGTCCAGTTGGATTTTTTTGAACCTAGAAAAGTTCTTTTCTATGGAGTTTTATGATTAATTTGAACTCATATGTAGTCATAGAACAAATTTAGCTTGGTTGTCCTAATGACAACTTCGGGGAAATGTTGTAATTAGCGGTGACCCTTGAGTGCCATATTCAAAGTTAAAGTTTTCAACAAAGGTCATGAAATGATATGTAATACCTCTTTTATAGGGTTTTAGGATGTGTAGAATCCAATTCTGATGTTATTTTTTGAATACGCAGTTGAGATCAGGTGTTAAGGTTAGGTCAAAGGTCAAATTGACCGTGCACATCGTAATTATATAAATTTTCTTCCTATTTATTGATTTTTATTTGTTGAGTGTTTTACTGCTCTTAAAAGACATCTGACCAATTTCAGAATGGTGCATGCTTGTGCAGGCTTGTGCAAACTGGTGCAGGCTTGTGCTGGTACAGGTGCAGGCATGTGCTGGTACAGGCAGTGCTGGCTAGAAGGTGCATTTATTTTTCAAAATGGCTGACACAGTGTCTGACGTTGGAAAGTGCTGTATTCCAACCTGCAGCAAATCTGGACAACTCAAAACCTTCAAGCTGCAAGGAGTCAAAAGACTTCTTGAGTGTGCAACAGAACGGCATGACAATGAGACTCAGAGTAGAGTACAGGCTATTTTGGACTCACAAGGAGAACAAGCATCAGTTGAAGTTCACAAAAATTGTTATTGTTCATTCACCTCCAAGGATAATATAAAAAATTTGTGGCTAAAAAGAGGAAGAGTTGTTCACTTGACTTGAATGAAGCACGCATACCTGCTGCCAGACGAATCAGACGGTCACAAGTAATAGAGTTTAATTTCAAGAAGCAATGTTTATTTTGTGCAGAAGAGTGTAAACCCTTTAATGATAGACATCCTGACAGGTGGGACAGGGTAATACAATGCGAAAGAAAAGGTGTCAAAGGTGCTCCTGCTTTCAAACCTATCATATTGCAGTACTGTGAGGATCGAAATGACGCATGGAGTATGGAAGTTTCTTTGCGTTGTCATGGTGTGCATGATCTAGCTGCAGCTGAGGCACAGTATCACGTTTGCTGTTACGATGAATTCCGGAAAATTCCTGTGAAAATTGACCAGACACTTCCAATTGATGATAGGGCCATGAAGATTCTTGTCAATGAGATATATGATAATCGAAGTCTGTGCACTTGGACATCAATAGAACTACACGAAAAGTATGTGAGTTATGGTGGTCAGTTGACAAGGAAACAAATGTTCACCAAGCTGATAACACATATGGGTGATGAAGTGGTGGTACTTAGCATTGATGGTTGTGCATCAATAGTTGGATTTCAGGAGTTTGTGGGTAAAATCTTCAAGATTGCAAACGTGGATACTGTGGATGAGGACAAAGAAGATGCTTTGGTGAGAAAGATCACAACTGAAGCATGTCGTATTCCTTTCAGCAAGAACTATGATCTTAGCGAATTCACCTATGCCAAAACAAAGCAAGCAACCAGTGAAACTTTGCTCAGGTTCATCTCGAAGCTGATATCACATGGTGAGGTCACAAACGCATCATTGAGTTTATCACAATCTATACAAAGTTGTATTACTGACAAACAGAACCAAACAACACTTGGCTTAGGTGTCAAACTTCACCACAAGTTTGGCAGCCGTGATCTCATTGATACTCTACATGAGCATGGAAACATTGTATCATATGAGGAGGTGATAAGATTCCGCAAGTCAGCAGCAAAGTATGTCAGCGACAATGCTGCCACACTGCATCAGATGATGGGCTTTACTCAGAAAGTGGGACTTGTATTCGGCTGGTATGACAACTTTGACTTGTTGGTGTCAACTCCAAATGGTCGACGGGAGACTCATGCCATGGCAACAGAATTTCAGATGCACCCAGCTGGGATAATTGAATCCAGTAGTGCCCAATCGGGTATCAGTACTCTTACAATCCCACGCCTCACATACAAGCTGGCCAAGTCTGTGGGATGTAATATGGCCATTCCACTTCTACACTATACTGGCCCTAAGAAGGTGGTGCCTCCTGCAGCATCCATCAGAAGAAACACTGGGATCAGCTACACTGAGGTATGTGCTCGACAGACTAGTCTGAAAGCTTCCCAAAATAAAGATGCACAGTGGCTCAACAGCCTGAGCCAGGGTCAAGATGCTATGGAATGGAATGGGTTTAACAATCAGCTAGCCAGGAGTCAGGGTATACTGAAACCTGCAAGTCTCTACATGTTTGGTCCTTTGATTGATGCTCCACCATCCCATCCTGACACCATCATCACGACACTTGTGTACATGCAGCAGTCACTGATTGACATGGGGATGACATCCATTCATCTTTCCATTGATATGCAGCTTTATGCAGTGACTAAGCAAGTCTGCTGGCACCATCCAGAACAGTTCCACAATGTGTTTGTCCATCCTGGTGGGATGCATATTATCCAGTCATTTATTGGTTGCATCGCAAAGCTAATGAAAGGTTCTGCATTAGAAGTTATGTGGCTGCTGCTTACGGGGGATTGACCGGTATGTACTGCTATTACATAAATGCCATGATACTAACACCCTGTCATTATGTTATAGGTATCTTCAATGGCAAGTCCTGGGTGAAGGCCATGCGATCCTTTCGAAGTGTATCAGTGGCACTCTTGAAGCGGTTTCTGTCAACTGGACCAAAGACATTTGAGCAGATAGAGCAATATTTAGACCTTGCTCGCCTCCATCCCACCGGGCGGCACTGGGTAGATAACTTCCTCCTTCCAACACTTCTTGTCCACCAGTTTGAACGTGCAGAGAGAGAGGGTGACATCCACTTGAAGCAGCTGACCATAAAGCGCATGATGAAGTACTTCTTTCTTGCTGGCCATGCACAATATGCTCACTATCTCACCCACTACTTGATGGAGATGCAATCATCAGAGTCCAAAGCAGAAATCGTCTGTCGGCATCATAATGGATACTGGAATGCTGTCTCTGCGTACCAGTTTGGCGAGCAGACTGCGATCAAGATTGGCAAGGGAGCTCTAAAGGGCATGACTCTGTCAGCTGAACTTATATGTGAATGGATTGACGCATTTCCCATCACTGTCCATGTGGCAAACTGCATGGAATTATCTACTCCGAAACATCAGACCAATCCAAGTAGGTAAAGCACAAGGAGGAGTTGAAGCACCGGTGTGTCTTGGATGCACATGATAGGAGTCTTATTGATGCAGAAGTGGAGAAGTACCCTCATCCACTGGAAGATAGCCGCCCCCATCTCTATAATCCCGTCACTGGCCTAACTGCACCCGATAATGAGAATGTGGCTGATTCAATGGTAATTGGAAAGTAGATGCAGAGCAACTATATTGCCAATCTCCCTGATGGATTCTACAACCCTATCAGTAAAACAATGTATGCTCCCAAGAGGAAGACCAAGGGCAATGTCAGGCCAGAGACCTTGAGAACATTTTTCTCCGATTATTGATGATTGGTCAGAAGCGGCAGATGGAACTAGGGCCTCTGTTTGCTTATGAGCTATGTGCAGTGCCTTCATCACTGATAAATGAGCTTGGTTGTCTCCGCAAATCCAACAAATCGCGGTTGGTTAAGCGTCTTGGTGTGCTCGAGACCTCGCCAATAGCTCCTGACATTTTAATTGTAGATATTTCCCAGCTATTCTACCACATTGTGTGGCCACATGGAGGCAGTCCCTCAGATCTAATTGCATCTATCAAAAGTCATTTGAGACGTTATTCTAGTGATACTGACAAAATTGTAGTCTTTGACAAGTATCACGATATCATGAGAGAATGCGGCGTGCTGGGGAAGTCATCATTGACTATGAACTATCAATCACCACATCACTGCCCAAAAGAGATGCAATTCTGAAGAGCAAGAACAACAAGCGGATGTTGGCAAATGTTTTATCCACCTTCAGTGCAGGAGAGAATGTGATAATAGACAATCGGGATGATGGAATGTTCAACCATGATGAGGCAGACATCACCATGGTTTCTTACGTTCTCAAGGCAGCTAATGATGGAAAGAGAGTGATTCATGTACTTAGTGATGACACAGATGTATTTGTGCTTCTGGTGTACTGGGTATATCAGGCAGACCTAGAGTTATTATGCAAGGTGCAAATGGAGCAGTGGGATGGGACAGCGCTGAATATTAATGCCACCTGTGCTAACCTAGGTCCAAAGTGTCTGCAGTTGCTCGGTATGCATGCCCTCAGTGGATGTGATACTACCTCCTATCCATATGGGAAAGGAAAGATCACTGCATTAAACACCCTGCTTGCTCATGATTTCCCAGGTTTGGCAGATGTGCTTGGAGAAGTGGGCATCACACATGCAAACGTCATGGAGGCAGCAAAGCCTTTCTTTTCTGCACTGTATCGTCAGCTTCCAGGGACATCAATGGAGTCTGCTCATTTCAAACTCGTCACTAAGAAGAAGAAGAGTCCCAAAGTGATGGCCCTACCTCCAACATCTGCCAACCTGTTGCAGCATGTGCTCATTTTGGGTGGGAGTTTCGTGATGACATTCCAGTTCCTGTTATTGCTCAGGGTGACCCGGCTCCACCTGAGCTGATTGATGTGATTCAGTGTCAATGTAGAGCACAGAGCAAGAAGTGTAGCACTGAGGCATGTGGCTGCCACAAGCAGCATCTTTCTTGCACATCATTCTGAAACTGTTCAGGTGATGAGAGTTGTTGCAGCCCATACACCACGCAAGGAGATGCTCAGCCTGGAAAGGATGAGGATGTTGCAGTGGAAGATTGTGACATAGATATGGTGGATGAGGAAGAGGATATTCAAGGGGCAGGCATGGAGAGTGAAAATGCTGGGGAAGAGGATTTTAAAGAAGTAGACAGTAACATCTCAATTACCCGATGATATTCCTTGAACTATTTACCAGCTGTATCTATTAATGATTTATTGCTTATTATTGATTATTGGTATTATCTATCTTTGACATGACCCCTTAGCACCTGATTTTGACCACAAATTCAAAAAAAATAGCAGTAGATTATGGATTCTATATGCCCAGAAACCCTCCAAAAGAGGTATCCCAAACTAATCCACTAATACTGAATTTTCAAAATGGTGTCCAGCTGCCATCTTGAATTTTTACCAATTACCAGATTTCCCCAAAGTTGTCATTAGGACAACCAGGCTAAATTTGTTCTATGATCCCATGAGAGTATAAAAAAATTAAAAAAAACTTCATAGGAAAAAACATTTCTAGGTTGATGTATTACGTATGTGGGACGACCGACTGGACTATTAGGACTTTTCTTTGACACAGAAGGGCCAGAACCATTGGATAGAAATGATGTTGTAGTTGATGAAGTAGAAGGAGTTTTGTCAGCCAAACAAAGATCTGCTCTGCAAATTCAATTACATGCTATTTATTGCAACACTCATGAAGGATTGATAATCAAGTTTACTATAGCAAAAATGTTCATTCATGATGTTTACAATTCTCTTAACGTTTAAATAATTTATGTGTTGCCACAAAAAAATAACTGTGATAAATAAAGTTCTAAACAATTAAAAGAGTGGTGTCTGGTGAGGCATGCGAGTCAACGGTTAGCTAAACCCTTACAATGTACAGGTTACTAAAAAAGGATCCTGAAACATATCTCACTTTGTCTGCTTTATAAGTAGTCTTATGGCCTGTCCCGTTAACATGGCTAACTGGAAAATATAATTACAGTGAAACCTCCGATGAACGGACACCATCTGTTTAGTCCACTGTAGAGAGGTTGTCCTCTATGAGAGATAAAGCTACACAGAACTTTACATGATCTGTAAATCTGTAATGTCCACAAGTTGGAGGTCGCAGGTGTACAGGGAGGTTCCACTGTAGCCCAAGCCTTTTTCTAGATCTATGATGGCCCATCTATCAATAATATAGTGTTGCACCCCAGTGTGCAAACCTATCAACGCCCATGCTGATTAGCTTCTACTGCTACCCACCTGTAAAACTTCTCTCCAGAAGACAGTTCCAATAAACAACTGCATTTTAGGAACAATTTTATTTTTAAATGCTGTTGCCTGTGTCACCCTCTTCTTTGTACATTTGTTAACATTTTCCTGGTCTTTGTTGAAGTGACTCCTTATGATTAGCTAATCACAAACTTTACTAAAACTTGCAGGCTTATACTTCTGAAGTTTAAAGTTGTACTATTTCCCTACCACTATTTCTAGCTAACTCAATGACACATCATGAAGTATGGCTACTAGCTACAGGTCCTCAGTGGTGTGCCATGCTAACCCATTAATGTTTTCATTAAGAAAAATGACTGGCAAAGAAAAAGTGATTTCAGGAAAAAAATAATTTTAAGTATTTTAGGCAAAGAATGATTTCAGGAAGAAAAAAAAAGGACTTTAGGAAAATAATGATTTCATGTAAAGAATGATTCAGGTACTTTATAAGTAGATATAAACACACACCCACAGACGACAAACAAAATGCAGTCAGATAAGGCCAAAACAACCATGGTGTTTAAACGCATATACAAGTTTAGCCTTGAATGTGGCATAGTCGTCATGATACATGGTAGGTAAACATAAGTTGAGGGATGCTGTGGGATAGTGGGCCTTGCCATCAAACGTGAGAATGGGATCAGGAGTAAATCCCAATGGAGGAACATGAGTAGCGCCAGTGAAGAAAAAAAGTATGTCTTCAAAAGTAATCCCAGAGAGCCCAAATCTAGAAGGAAAAAAAATTGATGAGAGAAAGGATATTAGAAATATTTCGTGTGAGGGGATAAACACTTTGTAGTGTCACCAGAAAAAACAAAGTCACACACAATTAGATATTTCAATATTAATGTTTGAACTGCTTACCCTTTCGAGAATATTCTTAATTTCAAAATCTGGTACTTCCGACAAATCAATTTGTATGGAGCTCACGCTCATGCCACAAAGGTAGTTGTATACACAGGGAGCTAGGAAAGGAAAACTGCTTCTGTGCAACATATTAAAGAAATTCCAAAGACAGTGATTTGAAAAATCATCTCATATCTACTAGCTCGCATATGGTAGAGAGTCTGGCCTGGCGAGATTAATTGTGTAGGGCTACTATCAAACTCAGCCAGGATTCCAATTCCTTCACTCAACAGCTGCTCTTGCAGTGCTAGCATTGGCACACTAGTGGTTTGTAATACATGTGTTAAGCTATTGTTGTCTATTAGTTATTTGCTTACATGGGACAAGTACGCATGTATATAAGTGGCAACCATTTATAACAGGTTGTGTGGATTCTACTATTCCACTTATACATATGTGTATTATACTGTCATATAAACATCGTATTAATGAATGCACTTTTAGGGTGTGACTATGCATTACAAATATCTGTAGATATGATTAAAAAATTAAAAGAAGGAAATATGGATAGTATAAAGTGTTCATAAAACTGTCAGATTATCCTTAGCGGTCTCAGATTGATGATCTTCACTGAATGACATGGTTGCTCCTTTAGTTTCAACTTCCAGGACACCACTGCTGCCCTTCACTGAGAGCACGCCTTGAGGCCGTCCCTTCACGGTTTCTAGTCTTAGGAGTATATCTGGGTTGTCTCCACCAAACAGATCATCATTATTTTGCTCACCTGGAGCTTCTTCAATACTTAGAGATAGATTGGATTTTACTGAGACTGCAGTAGTTCCTTCAGTGTCAGTGACAAAAGGCTCTGTCCCATTATTGGGTGAATTTGAAGATAGAGGCGATTGATCTTTCTTCTCCAAACTGGAATCGTCAGAAGATGAAGAATCCCTTGCACCTTGCTGAAGTAGCTGTTCTTCTTCGAGAGGTTTATTGATACTATCCGGCCGATTAAACACTGGAGATGACTCAGCACTTTTAAATTCCTCCAATGGAATTTTCTCTGCTTCCACATACTTGTTATTGGTAGAATTGACCAGGCTGGTAGAAATTGTTCCAGATTTGGGCTTGTAAAACTTATAACTCTGAAGGAAAAAAAAAATCAGTTATAGATTATTAATATTAACGTTGGCTTAATTACGAACTCAATATTTTGTGCATTGCAATATCAGCGGTTCATGTATGTTGAAACAATGTGCAAATATTGCTTAATAATTTACGTTCAGATGAAATAAAGCTCTAACAGAGTAAAATGAAGCAACCACTCCAAGTCAAATACTATGTATATTTGAGTCAAAACATAAAAGGTAATAGGTAATGATCATTTTATGAGAGATGTACAATAATTATTATTATATGATTTAACCAGCTTGTATCAAAGAGAACGTTGATCGTTCTTGAATTGACCCTTTACCTTTCCAGAAGTACTAGATGGTCCAGGCTTCGATGTAGACTCAAACAAGTGGTACTTCCTTTTGAATCGTCCCCATATCTAATTATTATAATACATCAAATATCATATCTATAGCAAAATGGCGAGCAATTAACCCAGCTACATTACAATAAAGTTATTAGAAGTTTAAACTTCATATTCGTAATAAGCACATAATTGTCAAGTATGAGCTAAATAAATAGGGAGCTTTCCATTTACTAACACATATTAAAATTGTTTCCTTTCTTGCGTTCACACTGAGCAAGTCTTCTCATGAATTCTGAAATTTTCTCATGCCTGTTTACTTAGCTCAAATATACTCATTAGCAGCAGCCTAAAACTAAAGTGAATTCACTTTTTGCAGGACAGAAAGTCATACCCTAGCCTTTACAAGACACTCATAGAAAAATAGTGCTGTCTTTCCAGATGTAATTAAGCCATTACAGAGCCGTAGAAAGCAAATTAGAATCTGTACGGTCATTGATGCCGCACCCACTTTAATTTAAAAACCTATTATAATAATTGCAATTATTAAATTAGGTTTTTAATTAATGAAAGTGTAAAGATGATTGAAAGCATTGGTGAGCAAAAAAGGAGAACTTTTGCTTAAAAAAAACAACTTGGTCTTGCTTTTTTAATCATGTGTACTAAACGAAACATCATGAAAAGAAAATCACGCAAAACAATCGCAAATTCGATAAAGATCATCAATACGTTATTTTCCACACCCACTTGTTACAAAACCTGTTACAGCCATGGCCGTAGTGGCCTTTGTAGTTCCCACGGTCCCGCTACAATGAACTGAGAAAACAACAACAACTGAAGTTTAGCTGAACAAGCTCTCAAATCTTTACCTAATGGTCACCACTGTCACTAGTGTGGCACACATTATCCCTACACTACCCGATAGTCTCTCACTTTATTCCACTTGCTGGCTACTCATATTGAATCCAATTATTTCAATACTTAGTACATGTTTTGATTTTGGTATGTTAAACAGTAGTAAAACTCAACAGAGCCTACATCGAACGTACTGAGACTGTTATACATTACATCATCACTAGTATTTTCTCTCTTTCACAGTTAACAATACACAATTTAAAAATGTTAGATCGCCACTGGGAATCAAATACAGGATGCTTGCTTAACACATCATTATAGTTATTGTGTTTGTTAATCAATTGGAAAATCTTAAACTATAATCACACTGTAAATCAAAATACAATAAAGGCTATCTAGTATCATAGCAACTCTATTATTTCAAAAAATTGAATGGGTTTGCTATGTGGTAAGCTATAAAGAATCATCATAGGTACATACGGCACATCCCAAATATTCAAACTATCATCAAAATTTCAAATTGGCAAGGTTTGGAATAATGAGGGTCTACCATACAAAACAAATCACTACCAAGATAGCCTGGCTTGACTGAAATTGTTAACGAAAGGACAAGTATAAATGGCTAGTATTATAATTAGAGCAGCATGGTGAGCGTAGTGCTAAATACACTAAGTAGGGCAGTGCATGTTATCTCTATTGGTACCTTTTCACTTCTGAGCACATGGAAGATGAAGACAAAGACTCCTTGCAGAGTGTTCAGAATGGCGAATATCCAGGCAAACACGACAGTGTTTTGTGAGACAACAAACAGTCCAAACACCCAGGTAAGTCCAAGTAACGGGAGAAGGATAACTGTCGCCTTCACAGTGTCTCTATAAAACACAAAATCATACAATATATGTATATGGATATTCTAAGTAAGGTTACAGCTACATAACTATATAAAAGTTACTCATAAAAATTGGAAGAAAGCAAACAAACTTGATGCCATGAAAGAAAGGAAGGAAAGGAATAAAAGCTTCAAGTGACCAGACTATACAATCTAGCATTTACAGAACTCTCTAGAAATGTGTAGCAAAACTTCATTTGCTGTTAGTACAAGTTAGCAATGTAAACAGAGTGTTTCAGGTCTACTAGTTCTCCACCATATGTATTACTTTGCATTACTAAGACATGCTCAGAAATATTAATACCAATTCCTCTCCCGGGATTGCGCACCACTGTGACAGGAAATTAAGTTTCTTAGGAAGCTGAAATTTTAAATTTTAACGGATTATCCCAATTACTGTACATTAGTCTATGACTTGCAAATGAAAATGGGAAATATTTATTATAAACTGCTGTATAATTAAACTAAAGGCAATTGGTAAATACTATTTCATAACTAGTGATGTGCTTGAGCACAAATGGCGAGCGAGCCTAAAGACTATACTATTTTTATATGAATGATTTTGACTTCTAACACTGAAGCTACTGAAAATAAGGTCCAGTTTTTAAATTTCGCATACACGGTAAAGGGATTTCAGTGCCATGTAACAACTCTCTGCAACTGCTTGAATTGAAGCAACAACAAAACAATACACGTTATTTAAAAGTTTCTTTGTGATATTCTTTAGCTAAGTAGTGGTTGTAACACATAATGCTTTGACACAACTGGACATGCACCTACACAGACTTACCTTCGCAGTAGTATAGTGGACAATGTATTTTCAAGTAAATACTGTTGCGCACGGCTTATAACCATGACAAAGAGCGCATTGACTTACCACCGCCACTAACTCGAATAGAAATGGAAGTCTTGTAAGTTTTCACGTTTTAACTGCACCAGTAAATGTAAAAGAATTCAAAAAGGTAAACAATTCAATTTCTAGGGTGATACGGGTACTGATCGATAAACAGAGGATTCTGTTTAGTGAAGTTTGGGACGGGGTCGACAACCGAACTAACACAAAAACGCGAGGGTCAAAGTACAAAAATGCCTTACGTATGTCCATACATATATACAAATAAATAAATAAACAAACATCCCCGATTTTCGATTGTGTTACCCCTGTAAGTGTCTCGCTCGCCAATTACCATAACATTAGCACCTACAACGTACTAATTAATATAAATGTTTCTAATCAATTTTTTTTAAATTCAACAATATCTTTTAATATTAGACTCACTTGACGATGTCAATCCTCTTCGAGTTGTCACTTCCCATATCTTTTTTCGTGTTTCGACTTCGTACTAAATTCACCAGCACCATGATCAGGAAAACTAGATTTATCTACAGGCATTTTGAAAGCTTAATAAACAATCCCACAAGTACCATACATCATTCTGCCAGCATAACTTTAGTAATTAGTATAATTCCTTCTTGAGTTTCACTTACAATAATTATAGCAATCATTGGAGCAGCAAAAAACCAAATAGCAAAATGTTTCCCTCCTGAAGCCAGCCAACAGCTGCAGGAATACAAACACAGTAACACATGGTGATTTATTAATGCAATATAACAGATAGTGAATGGATTTATATGTATATACACAGATATAGACACATCTAAAATAAACTTACTATTGTAACACATTGTTGCTATCGGAGACTCCGTATTGCTCCAGGGCACTGGCCAAACCAATCACAACAAACACTATGGGTGGCACTGCAATAACAAACAAGACAACAAGCAGGTTAATATGTACTTTATAAAGCACACACAAGCAGGTTAATATGTACTTTATAAAGCACACACAAGCAGGTTAATATGTACTTTATAAAGCACACACTGAAGGAAAATTAAGTCAAGAAAGCAAATAATGACAACAATGTGTATTATAATAGTTGTCAGTCCCTTTCTCTGTACTTTTACCAGTACCTCATAATTAAACAAGATTAAAACTAGACAGTTATAATTGAAATCAAATGTTACACTAATGCAATGCAAGTAACATCGACTACCTCATCACACAAATCTGTGACACCTTACCAGATGAACTGCGTACTTAAAAAAGTTACAATATATTAGTACACACTTACGCCAGCCTAGCAGGAGGAAGAACCACCATTTCTTGGAGAGTCTAGAGAAGACGACGACCAGCATGAGGTAGAGCATGACTCCCTCACACAACATCCAACAGAAGACTGCCAGGAACAGGTAGTGAAGCAAAGCAGCCACCACGTGACACGCAACCTAACATATGAACAGCAGAATGAGGAGTGAGGGAGGGAGAGAAGGGAGAAAAGGATAGAAGGCAAAATACAACAATAATATGACCAGGGATGATACAACAGGGAAAGTGGGGATAGGGAGAAGAATTTTGGGTGTACCAGTCATGTGACTACAAACACAAAAGGCTAGCACAACTATTCAACCACAAGGAGGGATTTCCTGCAGTGAAAGTTACAAATTTAATAAATTCCAAAATTTTGATGAGACATCCCATGGGACTTTTGTATTGTCCCATGGGACGATCGACGGCATTACAGGACAACACTTGTGCGTGGGCAGGGTGATGGGTGAACAGTGTTCTAGATGCCCCTCCCACTTACTTTGTTCCGTGCTGCTACTTCAATTCCGATAGCAAATGTAAGATAAGCCAGGAAGAGGGCAATGGCCAGATTAAGATGGACGAAGTTATGCACTGACGTAAACAACGCTCTCCTACATGGATGCAAGAGATGTAAACAAGAAAAACAAAAACAACAACTAACACCATGACTACATCACTACAGTGTATACAATTGTTCTGTACTAATTATTGAAATAGTCCAAGTATTTTTTAATGATACATGATAAATCAATGTTGATTTTACAGTCATGAATATCATTACTTTATAATAAGTTTGAAGGAAACACAGACTCACCCAAACATGAGGAAGAATATAATAGTAGCCAGTAAGCAGACCAGAGACAAACCAATCCCAATATAGGACACTATCTCCAACGGCTTGGAGTTACTCTGTCCAGGATAATACACACATACATCAAATATTATATGTAAAGCAATTGTACTGAAGAGCGAGTTTGCAAAATACTTTATATCCTCAAAAGGCACAATTTTCACTAATAGACATTCAAACTTAATGGGAAGTCTGAAATAAAAGAAAACTATAACCATACCTGTTATGCTATAATCACACATATAATGACAGAACACAATAAAAAATTTAATAGTTTTGTGTAGCAAAATGTATTGCAGGTTGTTATTCTTCCAGTGCTTCTTGATACATATGTAGTTGATAATACTGTATCTTTTAATACTACTGTATGTTAACATACACAACTGTTAAAGCCAATCTACAGTACACATTCATCTGCTGCTATTATTAGAGAGTCACTTACATTAACACCCGCCACATTCACTAGGACAGAGAAACTGGTGAGATGGTTACTACTGCACTCGATGGTCGTTACATTGGTTGCTATGTTGGTCACCTGACGGACAGACACGCCCGTGCTGGACCAATCTCCTAACCCGTTCCTAAGCGGAGGGAAAATAAATGAAATGAAGTGTCATAATTATTAAATTATTTAATTCAATTGAACTACTGTATGTATGACCACTAGTTGTCTGCCTAAGGCGACTTCAAACTATCAGATAGCCCATAAACGAGCATGATGTGTACTGCACAAGCTATAATTCTTGCACGACAAAAGTCTACATTACATAAATCTAAATTTATCAGAAGTAACTTGTATATAAAAGTAACACATAGAAAATGAACACCTAAAATAACAGACAAGAATTGCAGTTTTAATATACTATGAAAGACAAACTATTTGCTGCACTGGTTCCTTGGCCACACCTTACCTAAGAGTGAAATCCCAGAACACGCAAGTGAAGTTGTCAGACGCACTCTAAACAAACACATCACATGATCAGTAACATCACATGAGTTAAGAAGCCTCCAGTGTTGACTTACTCTGTTGAAGGCAGTGAAGGTGAGGTTGATAGGATTAGCCAAGATTGCATTCACATTGCCCGACCTCTGCTGGACTTGAGTGGACAAGACCAGGGACACTGGATCACGCTCAGCACTGGAGAGATACATTATCATTAAAATACATGTAGGTTTAATCACATGATCTTGTAAAAACCATAATCACAGGGCTTCATTTAGGGACAGTCTTGACACTACAACTACTATAGGGGGCTAGTCTTGACACTACAACTACTATAAGGGACTAGTCTTGACACTACAACTACTATAGGGAACTAGTCTTGACACTACAACTACTATAGGGGACTAGTCTTGACACTACAACTACTATAGGGGACTAGTCTTGCCACTACAACTAGTACTATAGGGGGCTAGTCTTGACACTACAACTACTATAGGGGACTAGTCTTGACACTACAACTACTATAGGGGACTAGTCTTGACACTACAACTACTATAGGGGGCTAGTCTTGACACTACAACTACTATAGGGGACTAGTCTTGCCACTACAACTACTATAGGGGACTAGTCTTGACACTACAACTACTATAGGGGACTAGTCTTGCCACTACAACTACTATAGGGGACTAGTCTTGACACTACAACTACTATAGGGAACTAGTCTTGCCACTACAACTACTATAGGGGGCTAGTCTTGCCACTACAACTACTATAGGGGACTAGTCTTGACACTACAACTACTATAGGGGACTAGTCTTGCCACTACAACTACTATAGGGGACTAGTCTTGACACTACAACTAGTACTATAGGGGGCTAGTCTTGACACTACAACTACTATAGGGGACTAGTCTTGACACTACAACTACTATAGGGAACTAGTCTTGACACTACAACTACTATAGGGGACTAGTCTTGACACTACAACTACTATAGGGGACTAGTCTTGACACTACAACTACTATAGGGGACTAGTCTTGCCACTACAACTACTATAGGGAACTAGTCTTGCCACTACAACTAGTACTATAGGGGGCTAGTCTTGACACTACAACTACTATAGGGAACTAGTCTTGACACTACAACTACTATAGGGGACTAGTCTTGACACTACAACTACTATAGGGGACTAGTCTTGCCACTACAACTAGTACTATAGGGGGCTAGTCTTGACACTACAACTACTATAGGGGACTAGTCTTGACACTACAACTACTATAGGGGACTAGTCTTGACACTACAACTACTATAGGGGGCTAGTCTTGACACTACAACTACTATAGGGGACTAGTCTTGCCACTACAACTACTATAGGGGACTAGTCTTGACACTACAACTACTATAGGGGACTAGTCTTGCCACTACAACTACTATAGGGGACTAGTCTTGACACTACAACTACTATAGGGGACTAGTCTTGCCACTACAACTACTATAGGGGGCTAGTCTTGCCACTACAACTACTATAGGGGACTAGTCTTGACACTACAACTACTATAGGGGACTAGTCTTGCCACTACAACTACTATAGGGGGCTAGTCTTGACACTACAACTACTATAGGGGACTAGTCTTGACACTACAACTACTATAGGGGACTAGTCTTGCCACTACAACTACTATAGGGGACTAGTCTTGCCACTACAACTACTATAGGGGACTAGTCTTGACACTACAACTACTATAGGGAACTAGTCTTGACACTACAACTACTATAGGGGACTAGTCTTGCCACTACAACTACTATAGGGGACTAGTCTTGCCACTACAACTACTATAGGGGACTAGTCTTGACACTACAACTACTATAGGGGACTAGTCTTGACACTACAACTACTATAGGGAACTAGTCTTGACACTACAACTACTATAGGGGACTAGTCTTGCCACTACAACTACTATAGGGAACTAGTCTTGACACTACAACTACTATAGGGGACTAGTCTTGCCACTACAACTACTATAGGGGACTAGTCTTGCCACTACAACTACTATAGGGGACTAGTCTTGACACTACAACTACTATAGGGGGCTAGTCTTGACACTACAACTACTATAGGGAACTAGTCTTGACACTACAACTACTATAGGGGACTAGTCTTGCCACTACAACTACTATAAGGGGCTAGTCTTGACACTACAACTACTATAGGGGACTAGTCTTGACACTACAACTACTATAGGGGACTAGTCTTGCCACTACAACTACTATAGGGGACTAGTCTTGACATTACAACTACTATAGGGGGCTAGTCTTGACACTACAACTACTATAGGGGACTAGTCTTGACACTACAACTACTATAGGGGACTAGTCTTGACACTACAACTACTGTAGGGGACTAGTCTTGCCACTACAACTACTATAGGGGACTAGTCTTGCCACTACAACTACTATAGGGGGCTAGTCTTGACACTACAACTACTATAGGGGGCTAGTCTTGACACTACAACTACTATAGGGGACTAGTCTTGACACTACAACTACTATAGGGAACTAGTCTTGCCACTACAACTACTATAGGGAACTAGTCTTGACACTACAACTACTATAGGGGACTAGTCTTGCCACTACAACTACTATAGGGGACTAGTCTTGCCACTACAACTACTATAGGGGACTAGTCTTGACACTACAACTACTATAGGGGACTAGTCTTGCCACTACAACTACTATAGGGGACTAGTCTTGACACTACAACTACTATAGGGAACTAGTCTTGCCACTACAACTACTATAGGGGGCTAGTCTTGCCACTACAACTACTATAGGGGACTAGTCTTGACACTACAACTACTATAGGGGACTAGTCTTGCCACTACAACTACTATAGGGGACTAGTCTTGACACTACAACTAGTACTATAGGGGGCTAGTCTTGACACTACAACTACTATAGGGGACTAGTCTTGACACTACAACTACTATAGGGAACTAGTCTTGACACTACAACTACTATAGGGGACTAGTCTTGACACTACAACTACTATAGGGGACTAGTCTTGACACTACAACTACTATAGGGGACT
>WLWD01004032.1_pt1 | contig 33320 bp, 45 predicted proteins | sample 6712731 | NCBI WGS metagenome assembly WLWD01 (sample SAMN12718690, study PRJNA576275) | sponge metagenome | isolation source: marine sponge | host: Mycale hentscheli | place: New Zealand: South Island, Marlborough, Capsize Point | collected 2014-11-01
AGTGTACCGACCCACATCCTACAGTGTACCAACCCACATCATATAGTGTACCAACCATATCCTACAGTGTACCAACCCACATCCTATAGTGTACCGACCCACATCCTACAGTGTACCAACCCACATCCTACAGTGCACCAACCATATCCTACAGTGTACCAACCCACATCCTACAGTGTACCGACCCACATCCTACAGTGTACCAACCCACATCCTATAGTGTACCAACCATATCCTACAGTGTACCAACCCACATCCTACAGTGTACCGACCCACATCCTACAGTGTACCAACCCACATCCTATAGTGTACCAACCTACATCCTACAGTGTACCAACCACATCCTACAGTGTACCGACCCACATCCTACAGTGTACCGACCCACATCCTACAGTGTACCAACCCACATCCTATAGTGTACCAACCATATCCTACAGTGTACCAACCCACATCCTACAGTGTACCGACCCACATCCTACAGTGTACCAACCATATCCTACAGTGTACCAACCCACATCCTACAGTGTACCGACCCACATCTCCTACAGTGTACCAACCCACATCCTATAGTGTACCAACCTACATCCTACAGTGTACCAACCCACATCCTACAGTGTACCAACCCACATCCTACAGTGTACCAACCCACATCCTATAGTGTACCAACCATATCCTACAGTGTACCAACCCACATCCTACAGTGTACCGACCCACATCCTACAGTGTACCAACCCACATCCTATAGTGTACCAACCATATCCTACAGTGTACCAACCACATCCTACAGTGTACCGACCCACATCCTATAGTGTACCAACCCACATCCTACAGTGTACCAACCCACATCCTATAGTGTACCAACCATATCCTACAGTGTACCAACCCACATCCTATAGTGTACCAACCCACATCCTACAGTGTACCAACCACATCCTACAGTGTACCAACCATATCCTACAGTGTACCAACCCACATCCTATAGTGTACCAACCCACATCCTACAGTGTACCAACCCACATCCTATAGTGTACCAACCATATCCTACAGTGTACCAACCCACATCCTACAGTGTACCAACCATATCCTACAGTGTACCAACCCACATCCTACAGTGTACCAACCCACATCCTACAGTGTACCAACCCACATCCTATAGTGTACCAACCCACATCCTACAGTGTACCAACCATATCCTACAGTGTACCAACCCACATCCTATAGTGTACCAACCCACATCCTATAGTGTACCAACCCACATCCTACAGTGTACCAACCCACATCCTATAGTGTACCAACCATATCCTACAGTGTACCAACCCACATCCTACAGTGTACCAACCCACATCCTACAGTGTACCAACCATATCCTACAGTGCACCGACCCACATCCTACTGTGTACCGACCCACATCCTACAGTGTACCAACCATATCCTACAGTGTACCAACCCACATCCTACAGTGTACCAACCCACATCCTACAGTGTACCAACCATATCCTACAGTGTACCAACCCACATCCTACAGTGTACCTACAGGGCATCCTATAGTATGTAACAAGACTTTGGGTACTGCCTGATTATAATAATTATTAATATGATATTAATAAAACTAACTAGAAATGAACGTTTCATAGGATACGTGACCAAACCCTTCAGTAGCCAGTAGTCATGGTGACGACCCCACAAGGTGGGTTCAAATCCTTTTGTTTTTTCCTCAGCCCACAGACTGTGGAGCTCGGTGAATCCTCCATCTGCAATGTTGAACATGAACCTCTTCTTCTCTCCTTTCTTACCAGCAGACTTGATAAAGCCAATACTAGTCTTGCTGCTCCCTGGTTTCCCTTCCTTCTTCTCACTCCCATCTTTCTTACTGTTGTAGACTATCACACTAGCTGGCTTGGACTCCTTCACTTCCGCTACAGGCTCTGATGACCCCGCCCCTTCTGATGCTGGTTGCTGATTGGTGACCTCTTCACCATTTACGTCTTGCACATCTTCTCTTACTGTTTTAGACTCATCTTTCTCTTCCGCTCCACTCCGGTCTACTTCCATACTTTCTGGCTCGTTTCCCACTGGAGTAGGTGTGGCCACACCTGGAGAGGTGGGAGTAGTCTCCTTGACAGACGACGTACCAGATGATGATGACGATGATGAAGAAGACGTGGATGAAGCACTGTCAAGAGAAGACTCTGGAGAACTTCTTTTAGAAGAAGATTTGTCACGTTCATCTGGAATCTCCTCCACCTTACCTAACGATGGCTCCAGGGAGACAGGCTCTACCTTGGTCTCAGCCGGGCTAGCATTAGGGGATGGAGCTTCAACCACAACACTGGGAGCAGTGGTCTTGTTCGCTACTTCTTCTGAGTTGGGGACTTTCTCAGGCTCTGCCACAATACTGGACTTCTCTGCAGCTGCTACAATTACAGCATCCTCTGGCACACTGTAGGCTCCATTCAGAGTACTATACTGGTCCACCTACACACACACACACAACACACACATGTATCCACACATCCATATGCACACACATGTATTCATGTTGACACAGTACTGGAAGCTATTAGAAACAAAGCCAATGACAACACTGTACTCATCTAATCCAGCAATCTGGTTGGCTATACAACAGTCATCATGTGCATACATGTATATCCTTGTAGTAAGGGTCATGACCTTGCACTCTAGCCACACCCCCAACAAACACACACACACACACACATACTGACCTTGTTCCTGACCAGCCTCATGATACCAATACGTGTGAGTATGTTCTGTCTACTAACTTGCTCCCTGGGAACACCATCACTGTAAGTTGGTGAGTTAGACTCTGGTTCACACAGGTGACGCATGAACAGGTTCACATAGCCACTAAACAAACACACATACACACACCACGAGGCAAACAGTAAAACTAATGCAGCCACCAACACCACACCGAACTTTGAACTAATCAACACCTCCCATCTGGTAAAGGGTCACGTGAGTACTGGACTCTCAAATAATTAATGACAATCTATTTATTTACTTGAACACTTTCTCAGGAATATTCTTGAGTTCCCTCATCTTCCAGGAGCTGTTGTAGGCGTCGGCTGGTGGCATCCCATACCGCATTACTGAGTTCAGGAAACCTTTGCGCTGACGAGGATTGTAACCAAGAACCTGAAAAGAAAGGAGAAAATATATAATACGTTTACTAAAAGATAGTCTTGAAGGTGTGAATTACTTACATATAGAACACCGTTGACCTTTGCCAGCAAAGGTGGCAGACTATCTTCAAGCTTGTGGCTCTTGCCTCGTGTCTTTTTTCCAGGAGCTGTGCAAGTGAGTGAATGCAAAATCAACTCAACATACACATGTAACACCTCCAACACTCATCACACACATGTAACACCTCCAACACTCACCACCCACATGTAACACCTCCAACACTCATCACACACATGTAACACCTCCAACACTCATCACACACATGTAACACCTCCAACACTCACCACACACATGTAACACCTCCAACACTCATCACACGCATGTAACACCTCCAACACTCATCACACACATGTAACACCTCCAACACTCATCACACACATGTAACACCTCCAACACTCATCACACGCATGTAACACCTCCTACACTCATCACACACATGTAACACCTCCAACACTCATCATACACATGTAACACCCCCAACACTCATCATACACATGTAACACTTCCAATACTCATCACACGCATGTAACACCTCCAACACTCATCATACACATGTAACACTTCCAACACTCATCACACGCATGTAACACCTCCAACACTCAACACACACATGTAACACCTCCAACACTCATCATACACATGTAACACCTCCAACACTCATCACACACATGTATCACCTCCTACACAAACTAGCATTACTCACCAACCAACTGATGACAACTCACAATTAAGTACAATGCTATTAAACCCTTTACCATATTCCAAACTCTGACTGTGTATATCACACAATATCATCACTTATAGCCCAACAGCTATCGTACATACTTGCTGCACGTAAGAAATGAAATATGGGTTAGTTTGATATGGTACGTGGTAATTAAATGGTAAATGTGATGGCCAGTTTGTTAAAAATCAGTTTTGGCTAGCGAAGAGCAAATTTAGGTAAGTGCACACAAACTCTGATGTCACCCCTAATTCCACCCCTTACCATATTCGTCTCCTCCATCGCTCTCAGACTCGGTGTCTCTTTCATCAGATTGCTGGTATGATGATTGATCACTGTCACGCCCACCTCGATCTTCACTCACATCCAAATAGTTTACCTAAGGCCACATCAACACAACATCCACTACTTCCTGAGCATGCCCAGTCCACAAACCACACCCACATCTTTCACAACATAGTCAGTCCCCCCACGGTACTCACCTGTCTCCTAACTCTCTTCCCCTTGCCCAGCTTAGCTTCCTCCAACTCTCTCTGCTGCTCATAATGGTGTCTCAGTAGCTTCTCCCAGAAGTCTGGGTCAGGCTGCTCACTGGCCTCTTTGAGAATCTCTGTCTCAGGCTCCTGGACACACATAAGTACAATCAGGCAGACTTATTACAGTGGACCTTCACTAGCACATACAAGTGGAAAACACACATAACAGCAACATCTGAACATTATCCAGCTTTAGTAGCCTGAACTTATGTGGTTGTTTTCTTACATACTGTCTAGCATTTCTTTTTACCAATCGGTTGTCTTACCTCTTCTTCATCCTCCCCCACTTCCTTGGTGACGTAGGAGGCCACCTTGAATGAACTCAGGTACTCATTGGCCAGCAAGTTCACAGAGCCAGGGACATCCACACCATCTCCTTCCTGATCTCTGTCCAGCAGAACCTCAATGGTCTTGTCATCATAATGGATAGCAGTATCAGCTACAGCAAAGAAGGATTCAATTTAGATGGGCGTGTTATATTTTTATGATTGCTGGTGAATTATTAAACAGTACATCAAAACAGTGGAATGGCAAGTATGTAGTTCCACATCACAATCTGTAGATTCTGTGTGCAGTTTGGTTAGTATTTTTCTGACTATCAGAAATATTCAGACTCAATACAAATCTATTAACTAAGGCATATAGCATTACTGTCTTAATTTACAAAGTGAACCACACCTCCTCCAGCTAGCCACCCACACACTCACACGTCTCGTCCTTGAAGAGATCTTCAGTCCCAAACCTCAGGATATCGTCCAGTTCCCTCTTGCTGAGTGAAGGGGCAGTTCCCCCGGACCCCATGCCCGGCCTCACCACCAGGTGAGTCAACATCATCTTCTTCTTGGCTACTTCAGTGATGCGCTCCTCTACAGAACTACGGGTGACAAACCTGTATATCATGACCTTATTGGACTGCCCGATACGATGAGCACGACTGAACGCCTGCACAAACAAACACACACACATTACAATAAAGACATGTGCATTCAAATTGCAAGCACATACTGTAGTTACTCAGGGGGATGAAAAAAAGAAGAAGAGAAAAAAAAAAAAAATTTAACTATTTTTTTTGCCCTACCCTTGACCTGTAAGGTAGACCACACCCACCTGAATGTCATTGTGTGGATTCCAGTCAGAGTCATATATAATGACGGTGTCGGCAGTGGCCAGGTTGATGCCTAGACCCCCAGCTCTAGTGGACAGAAGGAACACAAACTGCTCAGACTTGGGGCTGTTGAAGCGATCAATGCTCTGCTGTCTCTCTGGGCCTGTCACATTACCATCAATACGCTCAAACTTGTAGCTCAAATGCTCCAGAAAATCTTCCATAATGTCCAACATCCGAGTCATCTGTGACACACACACACACACACACACACACACACACACAGTCTATGCCTCCACCCAGAATTATACTTCCACCACCAGCTATCCAAGTACAACACGAGTTTAAAAAAATTAATAATTTGTCTTTTCAATTCCTAGTAGGGACCCACTTCACAGGACACAACCAAGCCACACCCCTTTCCAAGAAACACTTGAAATAGACTGACCTGTGAGAATATAAGGACCCTGTGACCTTGCTCTCTCAGTCTCTTCAACATCTTCTCCATGATGATGAACTTCCCAGAGGCCTGGATGAGATCCTTACCCAGATAGTACCCACTGGAGGTGAGAGGGGCCTCCTACACACACACACACACACACACACACACACACACACACACACACACACACGGAAGTGACTACAAATACAGCTCACCATACATGTGATGCACACATGTGTGCGCATGTTCCTTACCTGCGAGGCAGTAGGGAACAGGTAAGGATGGTTGCAACACTTCTTCAGATCCATCATGACATTGAGCAGGGAGACTGCCTGAGATCCACGAGTATTCAACTTCTCAAAATTCCTCGTCAATATCCAGCGATAAAACTTCCTAAAGTGTGAACACCAAAATATGATAAACTGCAAGTAACAATTTTTCACACGTTCAGGATTTGACTTGTGCATGTCGAGCGTTGCTAAACATGAGATACATTCAATGTAAGCAGGCATGTGTATCCTACTGGATGCATTTCACACAACAACCATCTGATAACAACCCACCATACCTACACTAACAGCCGACAACCACAGCAAACCAACAAACCAACACCACCTTCACTTTCGTTATTAACCACACTTGCCACGCCCTCACACACAATCTTACTTCTGCATGGGGGAGAGGTCGACTCGCACTATGAGTTCTCTCTTGGGAGGTATGTTCTTGAGGACGTCTGCCTTCAGTCGACGAAGCAAGTGAGGTGCCAGCAAGTCGTGGAGCTTGGAGACTTGGTCTTCTTTAGAAATATCCTCAAACTCTTCTTGGAACTGCTCCAGTGAACTTCACACACGCAACACATACACACAAACATACACAAGTCTAGTCCACAGCTCAATTACTACCGATTGGTGAGATTAAGGTTAGCTAGGCTGCCCAGGACTTCCTGAAGTCCCATAAATATCAGTTTTTAAACAAAGCCATTATCATTGCATTTGATAAGGGAGGAGGGAGGGGTGGGGGAGGGAAGAGGGAGGGGTGGGGGAGGGAGGAGGGAGGGGTGGGTAAGGGAAGAGGGAAGGGTGGGGGAGGAAGGCATTGCAATTGTAAGTGACTCACTCAAAAGCTACTGGATTGAGGAAGTTGAGCAGATAGAAGAGTTCCTCCAGGTTGTTCTGTAGAGGAGTTCCTGTCAGCAGCAACTTGTACTTCAAGTCATAACTACTCAGAATTCGGAAGAACTACAAAAAAAAAAAAAAAAAAAAAAAAGGTGCAACCATCATAATAATATAAACAATTAACACCATGTAATTAGTGGTGTGCTTGAGCACAAATGGCAAGCGAGCCTTAAACTACACTATTGTTAAATTTGATTTTAACAACTAACACTCAAGCTACTAAAATAAAGTAGAGTTTTTAATTACGTATGCGGTAAAGGGGTTTCAATGTCATAGTAACCGCTCCCGCAACAGTTTGAATTGAAAAAGAAGCAACAAAATCAAATCACGTTATTTAAAATTTTCTTTGTGATGTTCTTAAAGCACAATACTTTCACACAACTGAACATACCTACGAAAGACGTACCTTCGTGATTTGTCTAGTGGACAATGCATTTTCAAGTAAATGCTGTTGAGTAGGGCTTATAACTGTGACAAATAGCGTATTAACTTACCACCGCCACTAACTCGAATAGAAATGGAGCTCCCATAAGTTTTTGAGTTTTAACTGCACCCGCAAAACAATTCAAAGCGGTAAACAATTCAATTTTTAAGGTGATACGGGTAATGGTCGCTAAACCGGAAGATTCTGTTTAGTGAAGTTTGGGACGGGGTCGAACGCGGAGCGAACACAAAAATACGAGGGTCAAAGTACAAAATGACATACGTACGTCCATACATACAAATACACAAACATCCCCGATTTTCAATTGTGTTACCCCTGTAAAGGGACGTGCCCGTATCTTGGACGTCCGGATAAGGGATGTTTTACTGTAATTAGTACCAAGGTCAAATCACCATAACGTGTTTTCCTCCCTCCACCCACAGCTACTGACCTTGGACTGGTTGTTCTTGAGTCTGTGAGCTTCATCCACCACAAGAACCTGCCAGTTGATGGAGGACAGCAGAGTGTTGTCAACTGTGATGTACTCGTACGACGTCAGCAACACGTGGAACTTCAGGGGCGTGTCCTCCTACATCACATGTATATTGTACATATAGAATACATGCAGGAACATGTACTCTAATTCATAGATGTGGACAAAAAGTCAACATAGAATCTCCACACGTAAACGCAGCAATATGTAATACATGTTTTTATGTCTCGTGACACATGCACACACACACATACTTCGGCTCAAGCACTAGTTAAGTGCCTGGGTATGTCTACAAGTCTTCACCTTACCTTCAACCTGAACAAGCGATTATTGCCTCTCTTTATAGCACCTTCTACGAAAGTGAATTCATTTTCCCTGCATAAATATACAAATTAATATAAACAGTTAATTGGAGAAAAATAATTATTATTAGGTTTGCTTTAGAAATGAATTCTTCATCCCTTACCTAATGGCAGCTCTGTTATCTTTGTCTCCATTGTACGTGACCACATACATGTCAGGAGCCCAGAACTCAAACTCTCTCTCCCAGTTGATGATTGTTGACAGAGGGGCACTAATTAGAAACGGTCCATTGGTGCGTCCCTACATGATCCAAACACAACAAATCATAGCCTCACTCAATTAAAACAAAACAATAGGAGCGCCTTAAAATATCCCTTCCTCACCCTAAAGCATATAGGATAGTCTACAGTGTGTGAATTGAATAGAAATACTGACACTTAAGGAAGATTCAAAATAAAGCCCACCTCCTTGAAAAGTGAGTTTATGAAGCAGATGGTCTGAATAGTCTTGCCCAGTCCCATTTCATCGGCCAGTATCGTGTTGGTGTGCTGCGACCATGAGAACCGCAACCAGTCCAGACCTTCCATCTGGTAAGGGTGCAGCTTTCCTCCCGTACTCGATATGAAGTCCGGCTGCTCTTCGTAACGGGTAATTGGCTGCATTCAAACCACACCCACACAGTGCTCATTATAAACCTATGCACTACCATCAGCTAACTCCCAGGATAATTGACACGGTCACCGTCAATTTCTCAATACAGAGAACTTGCATTAGCCATTCAACATTATCATCAACAACTTATTGACTATCACTGAAATAGAAACTACTTGGACAATGACTAATTTCATAACACACACACACACACACACACACACACATGATCACCTCAGGAGTTGTCTTCGCCTTTCGTCCTTTCTTCCTCTCTTTCTTGTCCTTCTTCTTGGGATCCATGAGTCTACGAAGAGCCTCATAATCCTGGATTGCCTTGTGGGCTCCCTTCAGCCCACACTCCTCCCCCAACTTCTCCCATGTGGCTTGTGAGTACGGTTGGTCTCTCCATTTTACCAGATACTGCGCACATTTCCGACTACTCCTGTACAAATAACACACACACACACACACACACACACGAAACTAAACTTGACTGAGAGTCTCAGAGGCCCAGGGAATGTGTGAGAGTTAATGACAGGAGGAGTAACCTCCTCTTGCTCGTGCTTGCACACTGCCTTCCTGGTTATCCAGGTGATCACCTTTTTGAAATCATAACTACCTCAAATTGACTTACAAATTTTTTTTATATACAGCACTATTTCTCTGACTAACAACTTGCCCCAAATATAAACTAATTTGATATTTCAACTTTAAATCCTCTTCCGGTATTTACTGAAGAGAATTTCAGCACAAAAGTAAAATAACCAATTAAGTTTCAAATTAATATTATACATAGAAATACTGGTATTCCATATATAAGGCATGTAGCCCCACCCACCTACCTCTTGTTGATGATGCGATGAATCTGCAGCCACTGAGGTCTGATACCAGCCTTCAGCAGCTGAATCTCCTGCTCCTCCATTTTCTCATCGGCCAGAGAAGTGGCAGAGCGTCTCTTGTGTCTGCGCTGCACGTGTGGAGGCAGTTCCATCTTGGGAGCGACGTCCATGTTGTGACGCCGCATGTAGAACTTGAGCGTCATAGACTGGTGGACATCAATCTGACGGATACAAAGAGGGAGTGGTCATGTATTGTAGTAAGCATATGTATATTGACAATTTTCAGTTACATGAAAACATTTTATAAAATATTAGGCATCTAATTCCTGACTGTAACAAGCAAGTACTTGGTATATTTAATGAATACACAAGCTTGGCAAAACGCAACGCTTCACATTTAACAAGACAAGGAGGAGGGAGGGGAAACAAAAAAGAAAGCTAGCCAGTCTTTTGTAAATGAAATTGCCAGGTGTGGTCCCACCATATCAACCAACTGTCTTTGATCACCTGACCACTATCCCAACACTGGCTTAATCACTGGTCAGAATACTGTACATCACACTGCATTGAACACACATACCAACATGGGACACACCTCTCTTAACAGTTCACACATTGTGATTACTGTACGGCAATTATCACCGACACGGCTTTTATATAGGTAGGCGGAGCCTGCTAGAGGCGAGTAGTGCCAGCAGCAACCCACTACCTCAAAATTTGTATTTAAATATAGGGGGCAAAAGGATGAGTGGGAGTTAGGTGAGATTTGTAAATATCTTCTGGGCATAACAAAGATGTTGAATAACATGCATGCACAAATATGTATGTATGTATGTATGTGTGTATGTATGTATGTATGTGTGTTATCACTCCTCTAGATAACCAAAATAATGAACAGCATTAACCCTCAATGATTCTGCTATAGGTTGGCATGACTCTGTTAACTCTCTTGCATCATACTGTAAGTGGAGATGTTCACTCCACTGACAATACTGGTGCACAGAGGGCAAGGGGAGGGGAGGGGAAGGTGGGTGTATCTACTGGTGGGTACGATGGGACAATTAGAAGGCCACAATATGAAATTTAATGTATAAACACGTAGCAGACATGTAAAAGTCGACATGCATGTAGGTATCTACATGCATGTTGTATGTAATATGTTGAACAAACTCACACTGATTTCAGACACCCAAGAATTCTTCCAAAATGACTTTCCCTGCCACTTCACAAAGAACTCTCTAATCTTGTAAGTCTTCAAAGGCTTGGTAGTCCCAACTCCAGGACCATCCCCCTCCTCCATGGCGTCATCTTCCAGCTCAGACCCCGCCCCCTCCGGCTCTAACACCATTTCCTTCCACCGCCAGGTGTGAATCTTCTCAATCTTTCCATCGAGGGGATCAGCATTGCACCGAGGACACACCCACTCTCCATTAGGGATAGCGTCCATAGGAGGCACCAGACACTTGAGATGGTAGGCTAGAGGGCATCTGTCACAGCAGAGGAGCTCACCTCCGTCCTTACACGTGTGGCAGTAGTCAGCATGCTCTCCTTCCGAGTCCACTCCTCTCACTTCCTCATCCTCCACTTCCGCCTCTTCCTCTTCCTCCTCTTCTACCATCATCTAATTAGAGTGTGAAGAAAAACATTTACTAATTGAACTAATTCAATTAATAGCCAATGAAATTATGAAATTAGGGGGAAAACAGTCTAAAGAAAGGTAAATGGAGAACATTGTTAAAAATATATATATATAATAGTTACTTTATATAAACAATTGGGGGGGGGGGGGGGGTACATTTATCTCCATTTCTCCCATGCACTGGTCTCAGTACTCTGTGGTATGTTCACAATAATCACTTATTCATCTTTATCAATTTAAACTAACTTGCTAATGAATCTCAGTTGATGGTTATAGAACATTCTGATTTTCATTGGCTACTCTATATGGTCATTACAGGAACCTTACATTGGACACTCACTCCTAGTTAACTCTCACCTCGTCATCAGGCAATACCACTGGACTACTCTGCCCACTGTCTGCCTCCAACAATTCCTTCTCCTTCATCTTGAGCAAGTCCTTCTTGGTCTTTCTCTTCGTCTTCCTCCCTCCAGCTCCTTTCTCTGTCCCAGATCCTTCATCCCACGACTCCACAGACTCGGCCAGGAATATCGGGCTGTCTGATTCACCAGAACGTCCAATCATCTTGATCTTCATTGGCGGTACACGAAGTTGAGACTTTTCTGCTTTCGTTGAAATTTCTTCAACCTCAAAGTCCTCTTCTTCATCCTCTTTGTCCAAAGTTGAAGTTTTCCCCTTCTTCTGTTTTTTCCTAATGCCTTGTCTTTTCTTGTCCTTCTTAGCAGAGCCTCCAATGCTACTTCCCGTGTCTCCTCTGGAGTGGGAGGAGTAGAGAGAGCTAGCAGGAGAGTCCATGTAGTCCAGTTCTTCCATGACATCCATAGTGTATGCATTCTTAGAGATCTTCTTGGCTGCCCTCTGGCGAGTTGGACGATGGTTGCTGCTGTCATCACCATCATCAGCCAGACCAACCGTCAGGCTCTCGAGCTCCGATCTCCTTCTTGACCCCTTACCTAATACAAGAGCATAACTCATTATGCATCTTCATCTGCAACTGAACGTGTGAAAGTTGAGAAGGGGAGCGGCTACTAATATAATAAATCCTTAAAAAAACATCCAACTTTTAACTCTATCTATGTTTTGGGTAACATAATTCTCTTGATACATTCCCTGGTGATATCACTAAGATAACTGAACATGGAACAAGACATGCCCTATCTCCCACTCTACATGTAATGGCATGGCGTTGTTATTGAGGATGGACACATTCCTGATCTCACACAGCCTCGTCTGACTGACAACAAACTAAACCGTAGAAATGGATCAGCTGAAATGTACAGAATATATATCTGTAGTAAGGTAGACTATTGACACCACTGAGGATAAGACAGTGCTCATAGCCTCTTCCTCTCTTCCCTGTATTCTAGATGTGTTATTGCCACTCTTTACTCTCCTCCACCAACCAGCCACCAAATGCACGCTAGTCTAACTCTTGGAAATGAACGTTATTAAACTTTCGGTTAACTGATAGTCTTGTTAGCAACTTTGATGTGACACACCCACCCACCCACCTCTTCTACAGCAACTGCAGAACTACTGATAACTTCATATCCAGTCTTGCAGTGCCAATCAGTAAATTAAAAGTTTCACCAAAAATATTAGATCATAATGAGACCCAAACCTTTAATAAACACTGTGTACTCTGCATAGAAGGAGAAGTAATACAATAACTAGAGAGCTGTTTCATTATTGGTCAGAACAATTGAGATATCACAACTACACAAATGGTTAGATTTCCTTCCTCACCAGATTTGGGCATTTTCTTGAGCAAATTCCATCTAACTTTAATGAGAGCATTGACTTCAGCAGCAGTAGCAGAAGGGAACTTGACCCAGGCGTAGGGTCTCATATGGTTCACAAACTGGGAGTAGGAGGCGGCCTTGAGTGCTTCTGCAGGGAGATCAGACAACATCTCATCCTCCCCGTTGTCATTTCCATTCTCCTCTTCTTCTCCCTCCACAGGCTCAGCAGGATGCTCACTTGCTTGCTCACACTCGCTGCGACCATCTTCTTCTGATTGGTCCTGCACACAATGCAACCAAGAGTAAAGACAACTAAGAGTAAAGATAAAGTCCCACACACCAAAAGCCAATCTTTGCTACTGCTACTTTAATTTAGTTTGACCTCTTGCTACTTAAACTTAGTTAGGCCTGGACTTTTTGAGGGTTTGCATAGTATTACAGGCGAGTACTCAAATGGTTTCCATAGGATTTTTGTGGAAAATTCAGTACACTAGCTCCTCTACTCACCAGTCTTCAGATACTAGCTAAGGCAGTGTCTTATGAGGTGCATCACAGAAAGATCACACAAGTGAAGTCAAAAATAATTGATTTAGATTGTGAAACGGTCTGGCAGTAATTAGTCCAAGTGATTTAGGAATTCAAAAGCATATATATACACACAAAATTAATTAGAAATGAGAGCAATTCTAAGTCCCACTAAACCAAGTTTAGCAAAACGACACATCATCCCTACGCACACCCTCCCTTGGTGAGATATATCCAAACATATACATTATCTAACACCTCCTGGAGACAATTTATCAACTATAGTCCTTATATCTTTACTCCATACGGATTTCAGATAATTCCCGTCATAGCCAGACAATCCTGTCAGATATCTGATCACAGTGTCAACTGACTATCTCACTGTATCTCAATGATTTCCATCCAGTCATTAAATTTTAAATTTACAAGTTGCTGTATACTAATGAATATATAAACGTATGAATTCTAATGGACAATAACATGAGCTCAGCATTTGGGTTGTAAATGCATGACTGTTCATAATCAACACCTTAAATTTAGGCTCCAATAACATCAACAATTCAGTCATTAAATTATTTTTTTAAGATGTCATGGTTAAACATACAGTGCAAGTGGAACTTTATAAGTTCAAATTATTGTTATAAATCACCAAACCACTGAGCACTTAGTCTGCATGTTGCACGTGTTCACAGTAAACTGCAAACTCTGCAAATGCGTGAGAAAGCTATTTAATTAATTAATGGAAGGTTATTACTTTAAAAGGTATTAAGGCAACACCCAACCAATACGAACTCTTACATCAGGAGTACGCTTCGCTTGTGGCATACAAGAGTCTGAGTCCTCTCCATCTTCATCATCCTGCAACAAAAAACAACAACAAAAAAAAACAAAAAAAAACAATTAGTATGTACATGCAGAGGTGCAACATTTAATAACTTACTTTAGAATGGAGCCTTTTTCTGGTTAAGGCAATAGTAAAATCCTTTAGCTCTATGACAGACATGCAATTTGCTCAAGTTATAAGGTGGTCTATGAATATTCTACATGACTATTACAACGTGTCCGGAAACGGAAACATGCCAATGCTCTAAAAGTGTGGTCTAAAAACGGCTTACCTTTCCCGCCGCTGCTATTGGCAACAACCTGGTCCGCCATATCGCACATGCCCTGTACACAATTTGTCCGCCAAGTCCGGCCAATCACGAGCTTACTCTGTATTTACACAAAAGCCTTCCCTCGAACACGTTACGCTAGGTATATCTTAGGCCACCTCAGTAACAGACACGAGGTCAGCCGCCATTTTGTCAGTATCCCGCCAAGAGCTAGTTCCGAAGGTGACCGTGGGAATCCGTAGTTATTGTACTCCCCCGAATCCCGGCAAAGATATTCACAGAGGTCCGCAAGCACCAACCCAGTGCGAAGTTGGTGAAAACTTTTCAACTTTGGTTCTTGTCACCACCAAGTACTTAATACTACCTCATTCAGTTTTAGATCTGCAGTACAGATAATCCTGTTAGTGTTGTATAGAGAGGGCTTGTTTGTGTTGACCAATCAGGATGTCCCATTGATGTCATGTGATCTAACATTTTGTCCCCACCCACACATTCCCTGAGCAATTTTGCAATTTATGTGACCACAAGAATGAATATTCAGTAGCTCCAGGCAATATACAACATTGCTTAGCAACGACTAGGTCTTCTAAAACTGAAATAAAATGTGGTGCAATCTACCCCTGCAATCAGTTGCCCCTACTCATTACTGATCTAATCCCCACAGCAAGTATGGAGACCAACATGGTGTCCGGCATACACACAATAATATAAATGGGTTTTAATTAAAAGGAAATTTGATAATGAAATTGAAACAATTTACTAGTGTCAAAATGGAACTTGTATTGGTTATGACAGAGAACAAAATCGGTGGTGATAATGTTCACATGTATTAACTGTAGCCCAAATCATCATAAGACTCTCTGCCTTCCTATAGATTAGGATCCCGTAGCCAGCAGCAGCAAAACTAAACCCGACAGTCCAGTGGTACCTGCGTAATTTCTGAATGAAAACCGTCAAGAAAAAATCTGCTAGAATAAGTGCAAACTTCAGAAGTATAAGAATTAAATACATTTTAATGATTGAGACATAAATTTAATTGACAATGCACATAAAGTAGAATTCTCAGAAATATATAATAAACTTGCCCTAACCGCCAGAGGTAAACCCAGTAACCCTTCCCTCCTGAATCCATGCTATCCTATCACCTATGGGTTGATAGACTATACAATACTAATGACACTCATAAAGGATACATAAGTGGGTGGAAAGAACGCAAGAAGAAGAAGGAGCCCAACACAAGCATAATGAAAAAAGTGTTGATGTAGAAGATGGCAAAAGTGGTGGCCTCGCCATCAGCAACCTCATTCTTCTTCCAAGCAATTCTAATATTGAACAAAGTGACACTGTCATCAACGTCACCAAACTCTGGTAGAACACTGTGCTCACCGCTCATCTTTCTCTGCCTTGGAAAGTTTCTTTCCATTGCTTTGGTTTAATTCGGCCAATACCTCCTTAGATACAGAGCTGTCACGCTTGAGAGCTATTCTGCAACATATGCACACACACATCGCAACTTACACAGACATTCTGATCTATCCACTCACTTGTGCTTAAGAGACACTTTCATTTTTCTGTAAGCGTAGGACACTAAAGCAGTGGAGATAATGGTAAAGGCCAAGAAGAAGATTCCATAAGTCATTGGGTCCATAGCTTGAACTCTCCAATACAACCCTGAGAGGGCAACAGTACATACTACATCATATACTTCTGCATGAGCCAAGCAAATTTAAAGCGACCGAAAATAGTGAAATTCACACCCGCTTATCTAAGGCCGCTCACAGATTGGTAGCGCAGACACGATGAAGGCATTGCCGTAAAACAGAGCCGATGCTGTCCCCGTGACTTGCCGAGTATTTTCTAGCAAAAGTCTCTCCTCTTCTTTCGTCATCTTGCCACTACCACCGCTTCCATTAGAGGTATTCTCTTTCTTGGGAGCCATGTTATTGATAACTTTCTTTGTCCACCCAATAGTCAACTGTTTTGCTACCCTCACACCAACGTGGTGGGTAAACCAAATGTCACATGACTGTCACGCGCTATTACGCGGCAAGACTTCATTGGCCGAATCCGCAGTATGTATAACCAACACACAGTTTCCGGTTAATTCATGATAATATTATGTGAGCAAATAATTATATAAAAAAATCTGTGTGAACATTTTTTTTTAATATGATGGACAAGTTCTTCTTGTTTTTTCTTTCTTGTGTTTGTTGTTGTGCTTCCTCCATGGTTTGCCTTCACCAACAGCTCCAGCAGCTTTACCTTCAGGCTGCAAAGAGCTACCACTAACTCCTTTCACAACTGCCTGTACTTGACTCTAAATAATACACAAAAAATAGCAACCACATTTATTGTTATGTGGTATACGACACTAATATGTAATAATAATAATAATAATAATAAATAATATCTTTTTCACAGGTTTTGTTTCGTTTTTTGTTTTTTTTATTGCACAAATTAAATGAAAATTATGCTGTCACCAGACCATGTCACAGCTCAGTGGTTAGAGTGTTCGTGCATTAAGCAGGGGCAGAATGAGTGCAGCCAAGCGGCCATGGCCGCACCAATAAGTTGCACGTATTGTCTTCTAGAGTCCCTCTCCCATGGTTGTTGTGGCAATGTCTTCTGCAGGAAGTAAACGGCCGTTTTTGGAAAAACGAGCATAGCGCAGAGGTCCTTCTGGTATTGTTGGTTTAGTGGCCATTTCTGCACTATAAGGAGTAGGTTTTTGCCACACATACTTGAAAGTTTTTTTTAAAGAAAAAGAAAAACAACAAAAAAACAAAAACAAAAACAAAAAACTGCCACAAAAGCAAACCAGGCATTTTAGTAAGTTCTAATTTTTTCATTAAAGTTTTAGTTTTTTTCATAGTGTTGTCTTCCTTATATGTTCAAGTAGCTATGTTAGCTATACAATATAGAGACTCTACATTAGTTATACTTAAAAAGTTATTAATTTAACATGAACCTATTGTTATAAAAATCATTTGCATTGTAATACAATAAATGTGCTTGTATCTTTTGGTTCATTTGATCTAGAAAATAGACTTCAAAATTGTCTTTTGTATAAGTAATTAAACGAACAAGAGGGTGTGGTTATGTGGGAGTGGTTATATGGGTGTGGTTATGGCCACATCAATCCAATTGGGCTTTCTAGCTGTCAAGCAAGTGGTCCTGGGTTCAATCTCCAAATTTTCTTATAATTCAGTTTTGTTTAACTATTAGAGAATAATATTCAATGAATAAAAGGTTGAGAAAGAAATTGTAAAGAGATAAAGTTGCTACATCAATGCTGATCATCTTATAATGCTCCTTGAAGAACAATGCCATACAATTATCCTCACTGATACAATGTTAGACTTTACGACACACATACATACTTATTCTAATACATACCATCTTAAAATAGGAGTCATCAAAATTACTATAAGCAGGACGTTTTAGAGACATCTGCAAATAACATAACAAATGTAATAAATTACATGAAGTCTTAAATGCATACAACAGATCCAGTCAGCAAATCCATTTCCAATATTGCATCAAGAGAAGGGAATATTTTTTGACTACTTCATAATTTTTTGATTTTTCAGCATTTTTTTTCCATGATGACTAAAAAAATTTAGCACATCTTTTGTCTTCATGGTAACCCCCACAATAGGAGCCTGCTGTCACCCCAGCCAGTCTAAATACACCATCATCCAAACCACACTCAGACAACATTGCAGCACCACAACCACCACAATGGAAGCAAACAAACACACGCACAGCATAATACATCCAACAATACCATAGCCTTTCACAGCCATCATTTCTATTGTTGCACTGTCACCTTAGAACTTAGAACCCAATTCTCACATTTTCAGGAGCCTCCACCTCGTCATCTGGTACAGGGTCGTCATCTCTACAGATGAGCTGGCTGTCAGTTGGGTGATGGAACTGGTGATTGAATGTTTCCTCTCTAATCCCAGGAGGAGGATGGCAGAACAGTAATCTACCCTGCAACATCAGCATAAAAGATCATCAGCACAAACTAACAGACCTTTATGCTTCATTCTTTGGTAACTCCAAGTTGTTTTTTCAAGACAGAAACAGGAGCTGCTGGTCACTGCTAGCTTGATTTATTAATGGGATTGGAGCTAAGTGCATTGTTAAATTTCAAATATTAAAAAGCTAGCTATAGCAAATTGGAGGGCAGTAGGTAGGGATCACAGTGCTCTGGCAGCTTCTCTTGAGATAAATGAAAGCATTGATTTTTACGAAGTTAGTGAAATATTATATACAAAAACATACTCAAAATGGATGCAGTCAGTCAGTTCTGTATAGCCTATAGCCACATAAGCAGTAATGCACTGAGCATGTGTGCTGACTCAGCACTGTGGAGCATGTGTGCTGACTCAGCATTGCTGAGTATGCCAGCATTCCCTCACAACTTACTGAGACATAATCCTTCAGAATGTACCTAGAACTCCTGGCTTCATCTGGCTGACCATGACTTGTCATAAAACCTCTCACCTCTAACACACACACACACATACATACACAACACTGATTAATAAAGAGCTATGGAGGCTCATCATAATAGGGAAAAAAAATCAACACAGCTATAACTAAATTGAAATGTCTGCATCTTTATGATGTGGAACCTGCAGTCTTCTGGGCTCCTAAACCACCACAAGGAGTACACATAGCTAGTGCTTCATTAGTAAGCCTAACATTAAACTTCACTCTTCAGCCTCTAAAGGAGTCCCTAATCTAGCAAACTTAACTTTTAACTTGTTAACACAAACAGCCTTCATCACACCAATCTCCTTTATACCCCCCACTCCTCCCCTCCCTCCTCAAAAATCGTTAGTTTAGAATGCTTCAATCTTCTGTGACATACTACCACTTTAAATGTGTTGGTGTTCCTGTAAGTTTAGTGTCACACATGAACTTCATGTGACCTCTAACATTACCATAATACCAACCATGTAGCCAGGAGGTGTTACCCTACCAACACCATGTAGCCAGGAGGTGTTACCCTACCAACACCATGCAGTCAGGAGGTGTTACCCTACCAACACCATGTAGCCAGGTGGTGTTACCCTACCAACACCATGTAGCCAGGAGGTGCTTGTAGCCAGGGGGTGCTACCAACATCATGTAGTGTGACTCAAGTTCACAGGAGGTAAATCTCACCACTCTCATCCACTCACTGCCATAAGCTGACAGAAGTTCATTAGAGTACGGAGGTCTGTCAGGATCGTCTCCTTCTGGGGGCGGAGGAATGACAATACCGTACATTGACTCAAGCATCGCTCGTGGCATCCTTTGGCACACCAGCGACACTGGAGGGGTGTGGTCACGCATCTGGTCAATAGGAAGAATGCCCGAGCAGATCATCTCAGCTTTGGATGAAACAAAAGAAGGGAAGACCAGTCCAGGGCAATCACACAGTAGCACGTGCTCACTGAGGTAAAGGGTCTACAGGTACAGAGAGAGCAGTACAATAACTTGGGCAGTAAATATTATTCAGTAAACCACACCTACAACAACTGATCAACTGACTGTTTCCTTGTGCTCATTGGATGGCCACAGAACAAAGTTATACCAGAGCAAGAAATCAGAGCAGAGGGAATATTACCAGTGTTATTATATCAAATAAAATAGTCCAAAGGTCAGTCAGCATGATCAACATGCTTAGCCCCACCCCCATCAACCAACACGCCATATTGCCATGTCTAGAGATGTAAAGATGCATAAGTTGAAGTTCCTCTTCTTCATGACACTCAACAAGGCTTGTTGAAATTACCTGGAAATGCTTAGTCCTCCCAGGAGTGGCTGACACAGGAACTTTCTTGCCTCTGATGAGGGCATTGATGGTGGAACTCTTCCCCACATTTGGATAGCCCACCTACACAACAACAAGACCCCACACACGACCATCCATTATCCAACATTGTGTGGTTGCACTGGATTTATTCAGTGGTGGTTATTCATTACTAATACATCTTCTCTTCCACAATGAACACTAATAGTCTATTAAAAAAAAAAAAAAGGATTGAAGTGTTGGCCTGTAGAACTCACAACGCAATAAATTGATACTATCAGTGACCACAAAACTCTGGGAACTCAAACTTTATAATATGCAAAGCATCTTCTCCTTACCATGCCGACAGTAGTCAGGGAGTCTCCGCCCACTGGACTCACTCTTGTCAACAATTCCAACACCTGCTCTCCATTCAACACCGCTGCTTCATCAACCTCACTAGCCACACCCACACTCCCCTCCTCCTCGGCCCCTCCCACTGCCACGCCTCCCTGCATGGCCTCCTCCTCATCCCGCATTTCAGTCCCTGCCACTGACAGATCAGATTCTTCCTCCATTCCATCTGGCGTAGTAGCCACGCCCACTGCAGAATCAGCTCCACTGTCACACCCCTCATCATCAGGCGCACGTGTAACACCTCCATCTACCCCTAATGTGGGCGTGGCACCCTCACTCTCTGGACACATACAACAAATTATCAGCACACCGCACACACAAACAAACTATATCACCTTCGTCACTGCCATCACTAGCATCTCTGTCTTCACACCCCTCTTCAGATGTGCCACACCCCCTGGCCTCACTGTCTATTCTATCCATCTCCATCTTGGCAGACCAGAAAGCCACTACTATAGACTTGTCTTTACTGAAGTACTTTACCCATTCACATCTACATGTAGAGCAGCACAACACACACACACTTGTAACTGCTAGTCTGATACTTAGACCACCCTTTACCTTTGTTGTCTGGTCAGTAAGTCAGCCTTGTTCATTAGCAACACATTCACCTTATAGGCATTCACTTCTCGCACATACTTCTCCTGAGAAAACAAACAAACAGAATCCCACCTCAATGCATCGGTCCTATAGAGTCTAGTGACTGCATTCAATAAAGTATTTTGGAGCTTTACTGCAGCTCTCCAATCAAACCATTACCCACCAAGTTCCGTGGCCACAGGTAGGGGATGTCAAGAGTAAGGGTCAACATGTTCCAGTGTCGCACTGGTTTACTCTCACACATTCTCCGCCCACCTACGACCACACCTCCCCTTTCATTGATAGTCTAATATTCACCACTCGGAGCTGTCCACAGGGTAAGAGACTCAGTGTGCTATTAGCCACACCCATCTTTAAATCAACACTCCGTAGACATACATGCCTAGACGTATATGAGAGTGTACACTTCACACCGATCAGTGTTTGGTCACATGCATGACCCCCCCCCCTCCGAATGAAACCCAGGCACTTTCATTCTCAGAAATCCATTCCCCAAAACCTTCATTCCCAGTTTGCCTCACACATCTCATACTCACCAAGTCTTCACAGCGGAACAACAGTGGGTCTCTGGCCTCCAGTATTTGAACCACCACATCACTGCACATAGTAACAGACCACACCCCATGAATGCCCCTCCCACTAAGGCTACAGTTGGCCGACCTCCTCTCCACAACCCTCCACAGCTGTCTCCAAAACTCCAGGTTCCTCTCAAAGGGAGTCATAGTCAGACGCTCATCTTCCTGCAGACACACCAAGCTCCTCCTCCATGTCAAGAATGATTCTCTCTCACACAACTCCAACTCCTCAGGAGTAGTACTGGAATCCCACGCTGGCCTGCACACACACACACACACACGTGGTGTATATATGTGTGTATGTATGCATGCATTTATCATCTACCAAGATGCCATGTAGCTAAGTCACTTAAACTGTAAGGAGATTTCAGAGCACATTATTGACAACCCTTTACCAACCAATGATGTAGCGTTAAAATATCACCTGTATGGTATTGATCAGAGGTGTTTCACTACATCTGCAGGTGAGCATTAATATATGCCTATGTTAGCGTTTGATGAGAGAGTAGTTTTAGTAGAATAGTGAGTTTTGGGAAAGAATAGTTTACAGAATGGAAAAGTGTACAGCCATCGTTAGTTTATGAGTGGCTGGCTCCATCTGGAATCAGCTGAGAGTTCACAGGATCAGTGTGTGACTCGGACTCTAGCCCGTCCTGTCACCATTTTAGACTATTGCACGGCTACCAAAGTTTAGAAACTGATTTTTTGTATATCATTTTCTTATCCGTGAGTGTATGCCATGACGATGAGTTTATGTTGAATTCTATTTTACTTTTCTATTTACTCACCTTACCACGTGAACTATTGTCTATTATTTCAGTAAAATTCCATATATTAAAAATATCTCAATGTTATAGGGTCGAGCCCTTGTGGCCCTAAGCCTTGGCTAAGTTTGAACCATAGCCATTTGTCCATTCCTAAGCAGTACGAGAGATGATTCTGGATCCATTACTGTAGTGTGTGAGAATTTTTTTAATTATTGTAAGTGGACTCCGCCCTGCCCAAACTGTACGGTGCGTAATAGTCAGTGAGGCACAGCTGCATTTCACAGGCACTAACTTGTTAGTCTCGCAGGCCAGACCCTTTACCAAACGCAAGCTGGGAAAGGGTCTGGTCAAACTTGATAGACTTTTTTGTTCCGCAAATTCAGCAATATTTTTACTGCACAAGCGTCAGCGGAGTGCTTACGCTATAACAAAAATTGCCTATTAATAAAGTGCTTGTGAAATATATTTGTTGCGCTGAAGTAAATTGCTACATGAATATATGGCGCGTCTCGATACTGTGACTGCCGCCAGGTTTGAAATTAGGATTTCAAGTAATGCGACAAAAACAGATTGAAGCTGTGAAATCTTTAGTAAAAGGCCGGGATGTACTTGTTTCTCTTGCCACTGGATATGGAAAATCTGCAATTTATGGACTCTTGCCACTGGTTTTCGATGAAATAAAGGGTAAACTTTTGACATCTTTATTAAAGTAATTTCATTTTTAGTTTTGTTGTTGTTTTTATTAGGTACCTCGGAAGTATCGTGGTGTGCATTAGTCTGTTGACTGCACTCACGATAGATCAGGTTCCTAATTATAGTTTGTGTGGATTGCAAAATCAGAATATGTAGGCTCTGCACAAACTAGTTTGGACAGCAGAAAAAATATTTTAAGTGGAAATGTTCAATTAGTTTATACACCAGAATCTATAATTGAAAATTGTACTTATAGAAACATGCTGCTCTCTGATATCTACAAAAAAAAAGTTAGTTTGTGTAGCAGTAGATGAAGCACACTGTGTGAAAATTTGGGGTACTCAATTTCGACCCATATTTACTGAAATTGGAAATTGTACCCAGCATTATCCCTACTGGAGTCAATATATTAGCTTTAACTGCAACTGAACCTCAGAAACTTATCGTATAGTAGCGCAACAGCTCTCAATGGTCAACCCAGTGATTGTTTGTGGGGGGTATTGAATCAAGTCCTTGCAAGACTACTAAGCAGCTGGAGAAATGGAGAGAATTCTGAAACTGTTTTATATCATCCAAAAGGAATTAGGTCTTCCCAAGAAATTAAAGCTTATGTAAACAATCAAGACTTTTGTAGAAGACGTATATTGTTTAAAGACTTTTACATTTTCAGAAAGTGCTATAAGAGTTGATGGCTGTCATTGTTGTGATATCTGTTCATTGTCCTGTAAATGTAAATTTTGAGTTTATAATATTAATTGTCATTATAATAATTCAATAATAAAATAATTTGTGCAAGATAATAACTATTGATTAATTGAGTGAAAACATTAATTAAAGCTGTGATATGCTAAGTTTAATTTTGTTTATTAGTTCCTGGTGTGAAAGCTTCCTCATTGAAACGAGTGGTGGTGCCTAGTGGCTGATAATGTTTCGAATACTTTCTCTTCTTGTAGCATTTCCTAAATTTGATCAAAGTCTCTGCCAAACTTGGGTGATTGATGAATATTGGAGTTTCTGTGAGTGCTAGTTTGGTTTTCAAAGACTTCACACATTCACAGATGCCACAGCCTTTCCTGCTCTCTGTATTGACTCTGGGTGTACATTAGCTCCCATATTTCTTAACATTGTTTTTAAACGTCGGTTAAGGTGTTCCATGTGTAAATCACATGAAATATTGCCCCCTGTTACACCATCAGTATTTACACAGCAACTCTACTGCAGTTGAGCTTCTTGTCTATCTGAAAGAGCATACAGTAGTTGTATTGTATAAGCAAATTAAGGGCCTCTTTAGCATAACTCCTATGGTTAGTACTTTTAAATATTATTAACAGTAACTTCCAGTAGTGAATAATCCTACTGCCTTCACCCTCTCTTATAGCATCATGAAATCCATGCCAAACAAGTGACAGTGAAAGTAGCTCTGTATTCTTAATGTGTACTCTTCAACAGTAGGCGACTGAGCTGTTTGGTGATCTAGACTGTCTGCACACTCAACACCACATTCATCCATTGCTTCTCTAGAGTGTGTGGGAAAAGGCAAACTTGATTTTTTTCTTCTTAATTTTTTAAATATCATCCTTGAGGTTGTTAATCTTTTCCTGCAACTTAAATATTTTATTAAGACACAAATCACAGCTGTGACAAAGGAGAGCACAGGAATTTTCCAGATCTGGAAGAACACAATTCACTGTCAGTTCTTGAAGCACAGTTAGTGAACAGAGTCTCAGCACAAATGCAGCATTGAGAATTCATAGCTAAACATATTATAGTTCAGATTGAAAATGTGAAACACTTATACGAGCGCAGTGGCACGGTTGATGACGTAGGCATCGCGCATGTCATCCACTATTTTCGTGGATAATGAGAACAAAAAAGTCTATCGAGTTTGACCAGACCCTTTCCCGGCTTGCGTTCGGTAAAGGGTCTGGCCTGCGAGACTACTAACTTGTTGCAAAGCGGGGCGTGACTTTGTGGTAGATAACGTACGACTATTCAGCTGGAGTGCGCTACTAAAGGTGCCCAGGCGTTGCTATGTGTCGGCACCCTTAAGAGTTTAAAATTTACCAATTCCTCTGAAAGGTATAAATCCTATGCTCACGTATTATCAACTATTATTGGCGAGCGAGCGAGACACTTACAGGGGTAACACAATTGAAAATCGGGGATGTTTGTTCATTTATTTGTATATATGTTTGGACGTACGTAAGTCATTTTGTACTTTGACCCTCGCGTTTTTGTGTTAGTTATGTGGTCGACCCCATCCCAAATTGCACTAAACAGAATCCTCTGGTTTATCGATCAGTACCCGTATCACCCTAGAAATTGAATTGTTTACCGTTTTGAATTCTTTTTGCGGGTGCAGTTAAAACTTGAAAACTTAAGGGACTTCCATTTCTATTCGAGTTAGTGGCGGTGGTAAGTCAATGCGCTCTTGTCATGGTTATAAGCCGTCGCACAGTATTTACTTTGAAAATAATGTCCACTAGACTACTGCGAAGGTAAGTCTGTGTAGGTGCATGTCCAGTTGTGTCAAAGCATTGTGTGTTACAACCACTACTTAGCTAAAGAATATCACAAAGAAAACTTTTAAATAACGTGTATTGTTTTATTGTTGTTGTTTTTTCCTTCAATTCAAGCAGTTGCAGAGAGCTGTTACTATGGCACTGAAATCCCTTTACCGTGTATGCGAAATTAAAAAACTGGACCTTATTTTCAGTAGCTTCAGTGTTTGAAGTCAAAATCATTCATATAAAAATAGTATAGTCTTTAGGCACGCTCGCCATTTGTGCTCAAGCACACCACTAGTTATGTTCTACCAGAGCTGACTACATGTAATACACTGAACAGGTTCATACAGGATTTTTGGCTAGGGGGGGGGGGGGGGGTGGGGGGGGGGGGGGGGGGCCGTTGGGGGGGTGGGGGTGGGGGGGGGGGGTGGTGGGGGGTGTGGGGTGTGGTGGTGGTGTTTGTGTTTGCTTGTATTTTTTGGTGTGTTTGGTGGGGGGGGTGGGGAAATATACATGTTCGTAAATTACCCTTATTTATGTTGATATTTACTCAAACTCCTAGACCCGCATCAGGTCTTTGAACTATTTAAGAAATCATATGTTAACTTAATTTACCAAGTTATTCATTGGACTAATGTTTTATTATTATTTTTTTTTGGTCAATCTTCTAATATATTCTTGGGGGGAGGGGGGGGGGCGGGAAACAGACTTGGGAGGGGAGGGGAACTCCCCTTCCCCCCCCCCCCCCCGCCCTCTGTATGAAACCCTGCTGAACGATAGTTGCAAGCAAAAACAAGAACCGAGTATATATAGAAAAAGCAGCCCCTCCCCCCTTCCTCCAGTTGACTTACCACAGATCCTGATGACCCTTACCCATTTATTGCCACCTTACTCACCTTCTGGGTATACTCAGGCAGTGTTGGTTCTCTTCCTGCGCTCTCCTCGACGCCTCTCGCTCCTCCTGCGACGGCAGGCCGGTGTACTGGCCCTGCCCACTCACCACCTTCATGTTGAGCCGCTCTGCAGTGAACTCTGTACCTGCCAACTGAGCGATGTTGAGGAACTCGTCCAGCTGGCTCTCCTCTGTCACAGAGCGTAGGTTGAGTCTGCCCCAGTCAGATCCATCGTCCAGCTCACTGGTGTGACGCTACAACCACCAACAGTGGGAATGTCGTGAATATCATTACTTCAATAGAACTCAACACATTCCAACTCCCACTGAATTCTAAATTAAAATTAATATATTCCATGCACTTCATTACGAGCCAGCAATGGTTAGTGATGCAGAACTAGAGAGAATAGGAACACGGACAAGTATAAAAGGATTATATGACTTCCAATTTGTACTTTGCTTAGCTTTTTGTTTCGTACAATTATTTAAAACAGTGTCTGGCAGACACTAGATTCAATGTTGAGCTGGTAGTATTGCTCCCAAGGAATATACATACTCGTGCAAGATGCATAGTGACGTAGTGCCATTATCACACACAACTATGAGCATGACTTGTTCAGGCCTAACATTCTACTTCTTTCAATACTTCTCACTCACCCAGCCAGCGTCAGGAGTCTTTCTACTCTTGTTTCTGTCTTTAACTAGTGTATGACCAACCCTAACTCCCCCTCCACCTCCTTTATGGCCGCCCTTCATCCTTTTCTTAGGTCCCATTGGCAGGGTAGGGTAAAAGACTAGCTCACACGTGGGTGCTTGCTAACTCAGCAAAACAAAAATGCTGCTGATTCAGCAAACTAAACCCACGTGGCTTGGAGCAGTCCTCCCAGTTCGTGGTGGAATGTGGAGGTTTAGAAGATTAGTGTTTCCAGTGAGAAGATTTTACAGCGTAGACTCATCTTCTACTTCAAGTCCAAGGGTGAAGAAAGCTAGATATACCCCTAAATATGCTGAGGACAGCTTGCCCAGGAAAGGTGAAGGAGACTCTGGGAAGTTTCGGTCCAAAGTTGGAGGGCCACTGTACAAACAGACGAGAGTAGCAGCAGAAAGAAAAGGAGGAGTAGCAAGTGAAGTGGCTGCGAGAAGTAATGATAAAGAAGGCTCAGTTCAAGAAGTAGGGGAGACTGAGGCTACAGCAGAAAGAAGCGAGTCATTTGAAGAAAGGCAGCAGAGGAGGAATGCGTTTAGGAAAGCCCAAGAGAAGTATGGGAGGCTAGTGCATAGCCTGTTGAAGAAGGGTGAGGTGAGTGCTGCCATGGAGGTTCTGGAGCAGATGAAGAAGAGGAGACTGAAGCCAGATGTAGTCGTTTACAATAGCATTATTGCTGGTTACAGTAGGACAAGGCAAGTCAAGCAAGCGTTCAGACTGTTCAGCGAGGTAAGCGGACACAGGAATGCTGCATCTGTGATGTGTGAGCTGTACAGAGAGACAGAGAGATAGTGTTGATTGTACAGGTCTTAGTAAAGTGTTTTCACTGTTTCAAACAGGGTAAGGGGAGAGAACTGGAATTTCCCACCCCAGGTCAACCCTCCCCCCTTCCCCCAAGAATTTTATAAGTGATAGATACTACTACTATAATAATAATAAGACAGTTACAGAATTGGTAATGATTAATTTCTGCAATTTTAGAATTTCAAGTAAATAACCGTCTCTAGTTTCTTTTTGCTAAATACCATTGGACAGTTGGTGTCTAATTCAATTTTGTTTTCTTTAGCTTAAGAAGAGAGGTCTTCTGCCCACAGACCGCACCTACTCCAGTATGTTTGCGGCGTGTGGAGCTGCCGGTCCTGGGGGGTACGCAATACTGGATAAGGTGCGGACTGAAATGGAGCGCAGGGACATCCCCCTCAATACCATCACCTCTAATGCTCTCATGTCAGCACTGGCTCTGTGTGGCAAGGACCAGGATGCTATTCAGGTAGGGAGGGAGAGGGGCTGGCAAAAATTGGGGGTGGGGCTGACTGAAAATTGATGAAGGCAACATATGCTGTTACTGTATTTTGGTTCCTCCTACTTTTTTTTAAATCTGTGCTATTGACTGTCAACGAGAAGATGTTTGAAGAAAATGTTCGAGAATGTTTTTTATATATCCAAATGTACTAGTGCATGGCCACACCCACTACCACATTCAGTAGCTGTATCATTAGCCTCACACCTGCTCGTGAACGTAGGTAAGGGAATGCGCAAGTTGTTTTGTTTAAATGACTGGAAACTGTATATTATAATTGTGTATATTAAACTATTCACAGAATTGAAACTCCTTAGAATTAGTTGTGATAGGGTAAAGGGTTGACATCTAGAATTAGGCATATGCTTCAGTCATGTGTGGGTGGGTGTGGCCATAACTATTGCGCTCTGTGTCTATTTGCAGGTATATATGGACATGGAGAAGGTGGGGCTTAAACCTGACGTGTTCACTTATGGAGGTCTATTGCTGATTATGAGCAGGGACAAGGAGGAGGGGCTGAGGTTGGCACAGGGGGTGTGGTCTGAGATGCGCAAGTCAGCAGTGGTACCTGACTTGCACTGTCACAATGTGCTGCTCCAGGCACTCAGAGACGGTGGGCTGGAGATTGTGGCCGGAGAGGAGGGTGTGGTCAGACATGAGGGTGTGGTCAGACATGAAGGTATTACCAAAGAGAAGGGTACATTTGAAAAAGAGGATCCAGTCAAATTGGATGGCATGGTCAGAGAGGAAGGTGTGGTCAGTGAGGAAGGCGTGGTCAGTGAGGAAGATGCAGCAGAAGATGAAGATGTGGTTGAAGAAGAGAGTGTTGTTAACGAGGAAGGTGTGGGTGTAGGAGAGGTTGCAAGTGCAGACTCCAGCCAGCCGCTGCCACTCAAGACACTGGATGTGCCGGCAGTTTCTGTGGAGGTTCTGGAGAAGTTGGTGAGTACAATGAGAGAAAAGATAAATGAAATTAAACTAGCAGAAACAGATACCAATGTTGATGCAAGCAGTTCAGGGCACAAGAAGCGTGACATGGTAAGGGATCAACATACTAACATGGCTTCTCGTAGTCCAAGTGATCACGATGTTTCCAATGGAAGTTCAAGCAGTGCTTTCACAGAATATCAAGTAGACTATAGTCACAAACCGAGCAGCAGGGAAGGCGTGGCACCAGTCAGGAAGCCCGGAGAGTTGAGGAATAAACTGGAGAGTCTGGACCAAAGGAAAATCTACTTCAGGGAAGAGCTGACCTTTGAACTGTCTCGTGCTCACAGACTGGTACTGAAACTAGGCAACGATAAGTTGAAGTCGACAGTGAGCAACGTCAGATGGCTGGAAAAGAGAAGCTTGGAGATACTGTTTGCTTACATGAAGAAGAACCGAGTGAGACCCAACATTCACACCTTTCACCTGCTCAGTCACCTGACCCTGGACTCCGCCCACCTGCTGGTCACCATGCAGGAAAGGAAAGTGTGGCCTGATTCCAAGTTAATGGTAGCCATGGTTACGCAGCAGGCTAAGAACTTCCACAACCTTGCTGGGGCTATGGTAAGAGAAGGATGAAGTTTAAAGAGTAGAGATGAGATGAGAGTAAAGATAGCAAAGTTCTTTAACTCACTTCTGACTATAGAAAATTGATTTTAGATTATCTAAAAAAGAAATCATTATTAAGAGAATTATGCACTATTTTGTCTGTCTGCGTTTATTTTACCAGTGTCGACTGGGTGTGGTCAAGCCTTTGAGTTCTAGGTGATATAACAATGTGTTCAGTCATTAACATGTGCAGGTGATCTACAGGTGAGTAATGGCATGTTGCTTATTGTGCAGGCTCTGTTGGAGTTCAGTCAGGGGGTGGGGCTGGATCTGGGTCAGACTGGCTACCAGGCCATGGCTGCAGGATGCATTAGTGAAGAAGCAGGGCTAATTCTACTGGACAAGATGAAGGTGTGGCATGGTATGGATGGAGACTACTCCATTTTAAAGCAAGCTTGTGTGTTTAATTCATTTGTTCTTGTAAATGATTGGGTGGGAAGGAGAGATAAGAGTAGATGGGAAGATGGCAGTCAGTCAGACTCCATCAGTTACAGAGACTGTCCTATACCTGGTTAGTGATGCCTCTGTCTCGTAGTGACCCTAATTGTTTGTGTTCTTCGCCATAGGAACAGAGTGACTAATTACAACTGCTGATATATTCTTACTTTGCAGTCCCTAAATGAACAACTAACTAACAGAATGTATAGCTACCAACTGCATTAATTATTTCTGTCTCAACGACTTAAACATCTTGTTTTTGAAACACAGATTAGTGTAAATGATGATCTTTATCATTTTACGTGAAGGATGATGGGGTGGAGCCAGGTCACATGGTACTGGGCACTCTGATTGGTCACGCTGTCCGAGATCACTCATACGAATACCTCACTGCACTCGTTAGGAAAATGATGCACTTGGAGACCACGCCCAATGCCACCATGTTGGAGATGCTGGATACAGCTGCATCTAGGCATTACAATGTGAGTGGGTGTGGCCTGTGACCTATTGTGGGAAAGTAGATTGTTGTGAACATGTGAATTCTTTATTTATCACAGCTTTATATCTGTGATGTATGTACATCCTGTGTGTTTCAGTATATCCTGTGTGTTTCAGTATATCCTGTGTGTTTCAGTATATCCTGCATGTTTCAGTATATCCTGTGTGTTTCAGTATATCCTGTGTGTTTCAGTATATCCTGCGTGTTTCAGTATATCCTGTGTGTTTCCGTATATCCTGTGTGTTTCAGTATATCCTGTGTGTTTCAGTATATCCTGTGTGTTTCAGTATATCCTGTGTGTTTCAGTATATCCTGCATGTTTCAGTATATCCTGTGTGTTTCAGTATATCCTGTGTGTTTCAGTATATCCTGCGTGTTTCAGTATATCCTGTGTGTTTCCGTATATCCTGTGTGTTTCAGTATATCCTGTGTGTTTCAGTATATCCTGCGTGTTTCAGTATATCCTGTGTGTTTCAGTATATCCTGTGTGTTTCAGTATATCCTGTGTGTTTCAGTATATCCTGCGTGTTTCAGTATATCCTGCGTGTTTCCGTATATCCTGCGTGTTTCAGTATATCCTGTGTGTTTCAGTATATCCTGCGTGTTTCAGTATATCCTGCATGTTTCAGTATATCCTGCGTGTTTCAGTATATCCTGTGTGTTTCCGTATATCCTGTGTGTTTCAGTATATCCTGTGTTTCAGTATATCCTGCGTGTTTCAGTATATCCTGCATGTTTCAGTATATCCTGTGTGTTTCAGTATATCCTGTGTGTTTCAGTATATCCTGCGTGTTTCAGTATATCCTGTGTGTTTCAGTATATCCTGTGTGTTTCAGTATATCCTGTGATATCCTGCGTGTTTCAGTATATCCTGCATGTTTCAGTATATCCTGCGTGTTTCAGTATATCCTGTGTGTTTCCGTATATCCTGCGTGTTTCAGTATATCCTGCATGTTTCAGTATATCCTGTGTGTTTCAGTATATCCTGCATGTTTCAGTATATCCTGTGTGTTTCAGTATATCCTGTGTGTTTCAGTATATCCTGTGTGGTTTCAGTATATCCTGTGTGTTTCAGTATATCCTGTGTGGTTTCAGTATATCTTGTGTGTTTCAGTATATCCTGTGTGTTTCAGTATATCCTGTGTGTTTCCGTATATCCTGTGTGTTTCCGTACATCCTGTGTGTTTCAGTATATCCTGCGTGTTTCAGTATATTCTGCGTGTTTCAGTATATCCTGCGTGTTTCAGTATATCCTGCGTGTTTCAGTATATCCTGCGTGTTTCAGTATATCCTGCGTGTTTCAGTATATCCTGCGTGTTTCAGTATATCCTGCGTGTTTCAGTATATCCTGTGTGGTTTCAGTATATCCTGTGTGTTTCAGTATATCCTGTGTGTTTCAGTATATCCTGTGTGGTTTCAGTATATCCTGTGTGTTTCCGTATATCCTGTGTGTTTCCGTACATCCTGTGTGTTTCAGTACATCCTGTGTGTTTCAGTACATCCTGTGTGGTTTCAGTATATCCTGTGTGGTTTCAGTATATCCGGTGCGTTTCAGTATATCCTGTGTGTTTCCGTATATCCTGTGTGTTTCCGTATATCCTGTGTGTTTCAGTATATCCTGTGTGTTT
>WLWD01001488.1_pt1 | contig 33306 bp, 16 predicted proteins | sample 6712731 | NCBI WGS metagenome assembly WLWD01 (sample SAMN12718690, study PRJNA576275) | sponge metagenome | isolation source: marine sponge | host: Mycale hentscheli | place: New Zealand: South Island, Marlborough, Capsize Point | collected 2014-11-01
ATTCTGAGGTTTGAGAATTAACTTGGGTTTGACAGAAAAGCTATAGCCACAGGGACATTTGGACTTTCTGACATGAATTTCACACGCACATCGAGGACAAGCTTTCTTAAAAGCAGGCATTTTATAACTTACAGTTGGAAAAGAGATTCTTTTCGCTCCTTCAGAACAGAGTAGAGAGATAGCGGCAGATCATACAACAGAACAGAACTCCGAATCACGCGCAAAAAAAGGTCGGCAGCTCACGTGACGTGGCTTGAGTATAAGGGGGCGTAACCCGCGCAAGGTAAAGCTTGTAACGGCCTAAATTTGACTCGTGTTTTCTAGATATTTAAATTCAAAACAAAAAATTTGGCACATTAAAGGCACTTAAACAATAGAATACCCTAACTTGATATAATTTTTTTAGCCTGAAAGTCGTCCATCATCGAGATCCGCTGCTGACAGAGTGACTGACTGACTGAACTAGAGCACTGAAGTGCAAACCCTCAGCGCTAGTTAGCTAGTATGATAAAGAAAATAATAACAAAGGAAAAGTGTAGAAACAAAAAAAAGAAAGAGAAGTGGCATGAAGAGAGGCAGGAAAGAGAAAAAGACAATGAAGAGGGACAAAAGAAAGAGGAATGAATGAAAGAAGGTATGAAGAAAAGAAAAAGGAAGAATAAAGAAAGAAAAACAGTACACAAAAGAAAGAGGAAAAGAAAGGAAAAGATAGGAAAGCAATAAAAACAGTAGGAAGAAAGAGGAAAATAAAGAAAAATAAGGCAAGAAGACAAAAGGAAAAAAATAAAAAACAGGATAAAAAAAAAAAAGATGAAAAAAAAAAATATCGTCTACGACGATTTGAACCAGAGACTTTTAGGTTAGGTACTTGCTCACTCAACAACTACGCAACGCAACACCTCACGCTGAATGCATGTAATTGTTAGTTATTTAAAAGTGATTTGCAATCTGCAAGCTGGCTCACGTGACAAGCAAGTTTTTTTAAGGGGCGGTTCCCGCTGTAAGCCTACGATTGCACGGCTCTGGAAAGACTCGCTTTTTTCTGGAAAATGAAGTCCAAAATCAAAATTCTGGCATATTAAAGGAACTTACTTCGTGAAATACTGCTGTTTGATGCCGTTTTCAGAGCCTGGCTGGTTCCTAACTTCCAGAAGTGCCTGTTGACAGACAGAGTGACAGAACGACTGACACTAGGACTACTGTAACCCTCTGGGCGCATGCGCGTTGAGGGTTAATGACACTAGGACTACTGTAACCCTCTGGGCGCATGCGCGCTGAGGGTTAATGACAGACAAAGTGAGTACTGTAACCCTCACGCGCATGCGCGCTGAGGGTTAATAATACCACCACTGATGAGCAGCCATCCTTAGAGAGCTAATAGTGCTGGGTGAACCAGCCATTCTGGCAAGGAAGTAACAGGTAGCTACTAGGCTTAGGCTACAAGCACTGAAAACAGTGGCTATCAGGACTAATGTACTTGTGCCCGGGTGCCATTGCTCCACATGTGACACCCCACACATGATCGCTTAGCCGAATGGTCGCAGTATTTGCAGGTACTCTGCCGACCTTTACCTGGGCTCGGGTGATGGGATGGTGGGCTACATCTCCGTTAACTTGCCCACTCATCATTAATTAACTGTGGCTTAATTAGTGTGGGTAAAACCACTAAGATATTAGCAAATTTTTCTCGTTCTAACAGCCAATAATTATTTCAGCCGAGAATGACTGAATAACCACTAAGATATTTCATGGCACATGAATTATTCAACTCAGTCAGCCATATAGAAATACAACACACACAAAAAGTTAGAGTAGTCTTACGTCACAGGATATACCACCTTATTATGTCATCTATTGTTTGTGGTATGCTGGACGATATTTGGATTTGTACCTATTGACTAACTAAATAATAGTTGTCACGATAACGACTAATTATTGACTAATTTTTTTAAATTGCAATTGTCAATGGCTGTCATAATTGGTATAATTGGTGTCAAGTGATAATGAGTAAAGCTGGATACATAAATTAATAGTGATGAATACTGGGTTAGTTTGTGAGTTTATAAAAGGTTGATGAAAATAGTGAAGATGAATGATTGATCAAGATTTTTTGCCAAAAATACAAGCATATTTACTTTATTAGGATTCAGTGACGATCGTGAGTTTACAATATGTCCGGATGTACTGAAAAGACGTTCAGACGCACAACTAGTTGCACAAATGCAGAGAATCTTGACACACAATTTAGCCAATGTTGGGTACAACATTTTGTTTACCTTCCACCAATTCAATGGTTTCTGGTCACTCTCAATGTCTAAATTTGGAGCACTCAAATAAGATTCGATCTCTTTCATTACTGTCAGTTCAGGTGAGAGAGCAACTGCACTAGATGTTTCTTCTACTTTCTTCAGGAAAGCACACAGTTTCTTCTTTTTTTTGCACGGTGATTTTGGTGTGGTGAGCCTGTCATCTGGTTCAGGTGAGCTTGATTCTTCAAACATTTCAAGTGTCTGTTCGGCAACTTGTGACATTAGTTCTTCCTTGCTGTTACTATAGTCAGCCTTGAACTGAGGATCCAGCAATGTGGCGGTGTGAAGTAACTTTTGGATGCTGGGATTACTGTACCGAGAATGCAAATCACCGACGATAGCTTTTTTGATACCTTTGGTAAGTTCGGCCTCTTCTTCTTTGGCTATCAGAATTTTTGTCTTTAAATTATGCAGAACCAGAATGACAGAAGAAATTGTATAAATCTATAAAATCCTATGTGATCAGGTATTGTAGACATATTAATACATTTAGAGAGAATCACTGACCAAAAAAACAAAAAAGTTAAAACACCAAACGTTTCAGCTACGGACTGTAGCCTTCATCAAACATATAAACAAAAAAACAAAATAGCTAACCCTCAGGACTCATAGTGCTTTAACATGTATCACCCTTAGGCTTTCACCTGTCATAGTAACTATTTATTTTTTATTTTTGAATCATTACCACTGATGAAGGCTACAGTCCGTAGCTGAAACGTTTGGTGTTTTAACTTTTTTGTTTTTTTGGTCAGTGATTCTCTCTAAATATATTAATAAGAAGAAATTGTGGCATGATATTCTCCACTCAAAAAGTCTGTCAACTCTGAAATTGGGGACAATGCTTTAGAAAGACATTCAAAAACATGCATGTCCTGCCAGGTAGGGACAAGATGGCCGGTCTTGCGATCAGTGCTCAAAACGACTCTAACCGCCTCCTCCTGCTCAAGCAATCTGCTAATCATTGCCTCCATTGATCCCCATCGAGTAGGACAATCCTACCACACATACACACATATTTGTATATTACATTATGACTTTAAAATTAACTGTAACTGCTTAACTAATTGTGAATTTATGTACACTTATAAATTTATTGCATTTGATTTTATCTTAAGTTTAGAATTTACTTACACTGATCAAACTGTGCTGAGGAAGATTTTTAGACATCTGAACCGCCGATAACTCTCTCCTCCTTTTCCAGCTGTAAGAAAAAGCACTGACTATGCTCCTGGCCAGACCCAAAGCTCTTGAAATACGATGGTCATTTTTTGTAGCCTTTGTTACGGCAAGATTTAGGTTGTGACCAAAGCAGGGTAATCTCTGCCATTGAAGTTTATTTGTAGCAAGAACAATATTGGAGCCATTGTCCGTGGTGATGCATGTTAGGGTCTCCTAACAACCGCCTTTGAGGTATGCACTCTACTGTGCATAGTTGTGTCACTCTTCAGTGGCATACTATGAACTTGAGCTGGACTCATTAACACTTCCTTTCACTTGTATGTATGTGTGTGCGTATTTTCATGAGCATGCTCACTACTGTTAGCACATGTTCTGAATCTTTGGTTCTGTTCAACAAGTGCTGCTCTAAGTTTGAATTATAACAATCTAAGACTAACTCCAGCTACTGCCTAGCTCTGTGCTCTAGCTACCTAGGGCATGTCCCTCTACAGGGTGGTCCTTCGTTTCTAATAACTTGAGCTCAGGGACTTACACCCCCTGAACAATGCAGACTTGCTGTTCTTTTTTCAGATTCCAAGCATCAAGGACTGCCTCCAAAGCTTCTGCTAGGTTGTCACCTGTATGGTCAGAAGGCAAAAACTGCGTCTGAAGGCAAGACGTCCGCAATTCCCAGTCTACAGTGATATAATGGATGGTGAAACTCATGTAGGGATGCATTGTTCCACTAGACCACAGGTCCGTTGTTGATGAAAAAAACTTCAAGCTAACTATTTCTCCCTCAACTCTTTCCTTAACAGAGCTATATAAGTGAGGAATAGCTGTTTTTGAAAAATATTTCCTGCTAGGTGGCTCATACCTGCTATCAAATGTAGCTAACATCCTCTTGAACCCAGGCTTATCCACAGTTGAGAATGGGAGACAATCCTTAGCAATAGTATATGCAACAGAATCAGTCAGCTCTTGCCACCGCTTGCTACTCCTTGGGTAAGGTTTACCACTGTCCAAACTTTGCTGAAGTGAAAGCTGACTACGAGGTCTCTGACTGCTTGGCCCAGCTTTAGCAACAGTTCTCGTACTTTGAATGTCAGCGTACTGTCTTGGGTGCTTGTATTTCAAGTGAGAAAACAAGTTGGAGGTGTTCCCAGACTTTGCTGACACCTTAGCTTCGCAAATACGACAAACTGGAGAAGCCTCATCTACAGATCCATCTTCGCTAGGTTTTAATAATCCATAGTAAGCCCACACTGGAGAAGAAACTTTCTTTTTTTCCACTAGCTCCATCTTGCAACAATACCGTTAGGAGAAAAAATGAGCCTCCCGTTATTTGCCAGCTGCATTTTGTGCGCGCGCAGCGGCGGATTGCGGTATATCGAGTTATCTAAAATTGCCGATATCGCACCGACTAAATCGGCGGTTACCGAATAAAGCGATTAAATACCGAAATACCGTTTTCCCAATTAGTGAGGGGAACTGAACAAACTACTTAATGTCAGCCTACCCACCGCATAGCAGTAGGTAAAGGGTCCAGTAAAGCGAGATTAAATATGACGTGATCAAAATAGATCCTAAAGCCTGTCAGGAATAAATAATGTGCTTATAAACTACAAGCCAGAGACACAGATGGATAAAATTTGAAGATGTGCCCACACTTGACTGCCATTGCAGGGCTCCTCTAAAAGGTTCTAAAAGAACTAAAACGTTCCGCAGACTGGAATATTTTTAGAGATGTTCCAACTGAGGGAAACCAAGCGTTCTACTTGGTACAGCTACAGCTGGTAATTTAGTGATATGAAACTCATAACAACTAAATGACAAAACTGACTAACAGAACAGAACTTGTTATCCTACATATAGTCTCATTGATATGTAGAATACATGGAGGTATAACCTCCTAACTAGAACTGAACTAGACACAGCTGATGCCATTAGTCACTCCTTGACTGCAATAATGTTCCCCAGGAATTAAATCGGCAATTTTTGGGAGGCACAAATTCACTTAGGGGGAAATCACAGGTTATATTGCATAAGATCAGCCTTCAGAAACTTGCCAGAGTATGGACTAGCATTCAGATTACTAAGATTATCAACATCTTGCAATAGTACTGGTCCCGTATACAGTGACATCTGATAACATTACTTGACGTACATATTTACATGTATATTTATTGACACAAACACACACACTTTTGCCCTCGGTGACCACAACAAGCTAGCCAGAGCCACTAATTACTCCGAGATACCTTCTAGCAATGTAGACCTATTGGAATCAATACTTCCTTATTACAAACACACTCTAGAGAACACTCACATTGCCATCACTTCAGCAATGTCAGGTAACTCTATGATCAAATGTTGACACTTCTTGAGCCTTCATTCACAGCTAGTCTAAGTCAGAGACATCGAAAGCAGCTTCACCCACTCCATCCCACTACAAGGAAAAGCAATAGAAAAACAAAACACACTGAAGTGAATAAATGCAATCATGAAGTTCAACTTATACTCTGCAAGCTAATCCCAACAAGAAATTGCTAGAAACAGTGTATCAAACTCTAGCTGAGAGGTATAGTCTCTTAAAAATATTCACTAACACGGCAGTTCTGGATCTCTAGATTGGAGTCAGTTGTAACACAACAAGAGGTAGAGGCATGCATGAACACATACTGTAGTATAATGCAGAAATAGAACAGTCAAGACAGTGTGGTAAAAAACCACAACAACATTAATTTTAAAGGTTAGTGACAGGGAAGAAACGTCAGCTCTATATATTATAGAAGAAACATTCCTACACAGGAAACTAGTTGCACACACAGGGGGGGGGGGAGGGAGGAGGGTTTCATTAGTTACAGTGGCCGAGTGTTTACTGCCACTCCTGACGATGATATGGAACATGTTTATGAAGAAGACCAAAATGAAACAGGTTTTGAGTTTGTTCTCTCAGACTATTCCTTGTCAGATGGCGTATTGTCACAACAATTTCTAAATCTAATAGTACGGCACGTAAATTGCCCATTCAAAAATGTGAGGGAAAATCACTCTTCAATTGAAGTCGCACAGAGAAAGTGAAATAGTGCGTAACTAAGTGAAATAGCACGTAACTAAGTGAAATAGCACGGTAACTAAGTGGAAACTAAGTGAAATACCACAGTAGCTAAGTGAAATAATACGGATAAGTGTGCACGCATGCAGTATTAACCTTGGAAACGTACATTGGAGAGATTCTAGTTGGAGACAATGTCATTCTGTACCACAGAAGATCTACCCATATTAGACAGAAATTTTTCAACATTTTAAGAGGAGCCATAGGTTGAAACCGAAATTCCAGAGGAATCTAATCCTGAAATACAAAGATACACTGTAAAAACCGGGGTGTTTAGTTACACCCTAAGTGGGTGTACTGGAACACTTTTGTGCATTGTGGTGTATTGTTACACTCATAGGGTGTGCTGTTACACTCACACTGCGAAACACTCTATGATCATACCAAAAAGAGTGTATTTTTATCAGGAATAATAGGTAACACCCTTTCAGGAATACTTTTTTTACATACCAACATTTTATAATGAACCTGTTGACTTATAATAATTTCCCATTATTTTGTTGTTGGTTTTGTTTTATTTGTTGCTTTACTTTCCATTGCAGCAATAAAGGCAAGCTGGTATAACATGGAGCTTTGGATGAAGAATATAAATATTCATACTCGTTAACTGTTGTACAGTGCCAAGTATTTGATCACAAATAAACTGAGTCATTAAAAAAAAATCTGCAATTTGATAGCCTCTCACCACACTCCACACTGCTTGAAGGTGCTTGTTTTACTAAATTGAGGAAACCATTACACTAAAGATTTACTGCATAGTTTACTCATTAGTAAAACATTATTTGTTTTACTTGACAGGAAACCCTAAGTAAAACATTGTACCATGTTTACTGTAGTTTTACAGGTCTGTTTCTTACACCTTTGCTTTACTCATGGTTTACTGAAGGGTCCAAATGTTGTTAGTTAATGCATTTAACTAGTTTACTTGTTGCATTATATTATTATTAAACAAAATTTGAAAGTGGCTGATGATTAATTGAAGAAGAATCCCTCATAAGCGCAAGCATATCCAGTGTGCATACTACTGCACAGTTTTATAACTGGTGTAGTTTTTTACTTGATCACTCAGGTCCTTCCAGAGAAAGACACAATTAGATAGTGACCCCACCTTGAGTTTATAGCTAATGTCCCTCCAACGGCATTGATGAAAATGTAGCTACGTTAAATATTTGTTAGGCTATATACTGTTGCGTAGACATAGGCGGCTCAGTGCATCTTGAACTACCGCCTTCAGGCCCTAAGTACTTCTTTGCGCGAGACGCCGGACCGTTAAAAGCTGTTTCCTCCCCAGCAGCCTCGCAAAGATACTGCATTTTCTCATGGAAAACCCTTTTCCAATTACCTGTAGGTAAGTATCGCCAGGTTAAATATATTAAAAACGCTTTACCATATAAACTAGTGGTGTGCTTGAGCACAAATGGCGAGCGAGCCTTAAACCACACTATTGTTAAATGATTGATTTTAACAACTAACACTCAAGCTACTAAAATAAAGTCGAGTTTTTAATTTATGTATATGTGGTAAAGGGGTTTCAATGCCATAGTAACCGCTCCCCGCAACTGTTTGAATTGAAAAAGAAGCAACAAAATTGAGTCACGTTATTTATATTTTTCTTTGTGATATTCTTAATAGTAGTTGTAACGCACAATACTTTCACACAACTGAACATACCTACGCAAGACTTACCTTCGTGGTTCGTCTAGTGGACAATGAATTTTCAAGTAAATGCTGTTGAGTAGGGCTTATAACTATGACAAATAGCGTATTAACTTACCACCGCCACTAACTCGAATAGAAATGGAGCTCCCATAAGTTTTTGCGTTTTAACTGCACCCGCAAAACAATTCAAAGCGGTAAACAATTCAATTTCTAAGGTAATACGGGTAATGGTCGCTAAACCAGAGGATTCTGTTTAGTGTAGTTTGGGACGGGGTCGAACGCCGAGCGAACACAAAAATACGGAGGGTCAAAGTACAAAATGACATACATACGTCCAAACATATATATAAATAAACAAACATCCCCGATTTTCGATTGTGTTACCCCTGTAAGTGTCTCGCTCGCTACGCTCGCTCGCCAATAAAACTCTCTACTGGAAGTGGTCGTCTAAACTATTGTTGCGCGCTAGTCTACTGATTCGGAAGCGGCTAAGGACAGGAATCATTGCCACGTACGGAATAGTTGCCAGTCAGGAATCATTGCCACGAACTTTAAACCTATAACCTTTGACCTTGCAAGAAATTGAATTTTGATGTGCGTAGTTTTTAGCATTAAAGGTAATAGCTAAAGAACAATTACTTCTGTAAAATCTCTCTCCCAAAATTAAAACAACAATATGTTTGACATACCTAGCTATTTAATTAATTTGAAAAAATTTAATTTCAACTATTACACTAAAAATCACCATAGACAATAACTTAAAAAGGTACTATGATAATCTGATTTAGGCAACCATATCTATGGCATCTTGCCAGTAGCTTAATCTATTCACATTTTCAAGCTGTGATAAATAAAGATAGTTTTTGGTGTTTTTTTTGTCTTTTGTTGTTGTTGTTTTTACTGATATAGCTATTAGCTGAATAAGCTAGCTAAGCTAATCATTATCTAATTGAGGTGTAGCTAGTCACTACTAATATTTTCAATTTGCTACTCTATTCACAGTTGCCTTGATACTAACATTATTATTTATTCCACCTTTTATACAATTTTGTAAGAAAAACTTACTTGTAGCTACTTTTTGTAAAATGTAGTAGCTAGCAAATCATTTCAATTTGTATTAGGTGTTGCTAAATACAATAACTCTGTTTTATCAAGTACATCAAAGCTTTTATTAGTGATAAATTGATTTGGCCATAATGTTAATATTTTTTCATGACATAAGAAATCAAGTTGATAAATAAAATACATATTGCTTCATTCTACAACTATTGCAACAAGTTAGAATAAAATGTTTATGTTGATTTTTCTCTTTTCGTGCAAATTTGACAATACCACTGAATCTCAGCTATGCTGTTAGGCGTTTCAGCATCCAAGCCCACACATTTCCTGTGTGAAAGAAATAGTTGGTAAGAGTTACATCAAACATTTATCCTTACCAGTGAAACCGGTTGTCACAAATATCACATCCAATCATGTCTTGATGGGAATCATATTTACAACATGATTTACACATCCACATTTCCCTCAAAGCAGATACTACAATAGCAAAAGAATCATATAATGATGGTAACACAGCTAACTTATGATTAGTTCAACCTTGTTTCTGTAGATATGCAAATGCTTCATCACAAAAATGGTGTTGTACTTTGAGTAGATGATCATCTGCTAAGTTTAAAACTTCAATTGGCAAACTTGTTTCATCATGTATATACTGTATAGTAATCTGATTGCCTCTACTGGCCCAGTCGATACCTTCCTTTGTGCATAGTACTTGGATGATATCTGAACAAGAATTTTACTGATAATATTGTACTTAAATTGTGCAAATATTGCAACTCACTTAATTCATCTTTCAGCTTTGTCTTGCTAAGTAAAGATGAGATTTCTGATTTCTGGTTTTCCTAAGCGCACTTTTGAAGTGCGTTTTCTCTTAGTGGAATAAAATACTTGCTTCGTAAGTGTCTTGTTTGGTGGTATGTTATTAATGTTCTTACTTTTGTGCAAGTCAACAAATTTTAGCATAGAAGTTAGATATTTATTTTCAAAAATGGAAAGTTCTTTAATTTCGGAACATTGTGAAATAAAACCAGATACACTATTTAATTTTTCCAAAATTCTATCTTTTAAATTCTTTTAAATTCTTATCAGGTGATGGATTGCACAGAGTAATTGCTGGAGGGTTAATTCTTGACATACTTGTCTCACTGCTATGGTTGGCTACGTGCTAATAAGTGAATATGCTTACATATGGTTTCAAGTTGAATATAGTCATCACAACTGCACGAGTAGTTATGGAGACATATTGAACAAAATTTACATTTTATGAAACAGTTAAATTCACATGTTGCACATTCTTTTTTCAATGTGTAGACACATTGGCTAGAAACCGATTTTACTTGCCAGCTATATTCAATGATTTTACGGACACTGCTAGTTGACAGATTCAAACTTGTTGCATGTCTTTTGTGTATTCTGGTAATATGTTTTGTAGATTTCCCCTTTTCAGCTTTAATTAGGCTATCAAAAGCTTTTTCCCTGGCATATTAAATATGCCAGGGAAAAAGCTTTTGATCGATTAAATTTTAATAAGCAGGTTTATAATTGCATCCATTCGTTTGTTCACCCTTCCCTTCATATACACATACTTTAAAACTCGATGAAATGATTCAGTATACATGTTTGTGGATACCTGCATCCTTTCTGTAACAAAGAGCCCACTGTTCATGTCTGTTACCATGTATTCTCAAAATATTGTAAAAATTGCTCAAACCCTTCATTCGTCTTCATATAGTTGACTGTACTGTGAAATACTTCTATAAACTTAGTTTCATCTACTTCTTCCATCAAGGTTCGAAGAATATGATATAAGGATACTTCGTTCATTTGATCTTTTACCATAGTAGAGATAGCTCTTCTCCAAGATCTGTCAATATGCCAAGTGCATAGTAGCTTTCTTGGCTTATTGAATACAGCTATCCAAGCAGAATAAAACTGTTCAGCATCATCTGACATAAACCATTGTAGTTTAACATTGCCAATTTGATGCTTTAAGTGGCTGAAAAAATTCATCAATAGTAACTTATCTTCCCGATTAGAAAAGCACCATGCAACAGGAAAAAACCTTCCCCAAACTCATCCACAACAACAATACTAATTAATTTAAAATCTTATCCATTAGTACCATGAGTGAATCAATGCAAACCACTTTTTTGTTGCCACATAAATGCAAGACTTCTGCCTGAATTGGTGTTTGAAAAACTACGGCAAAGTCATCCTTATTTAAACCTTGGTTAACACCAATATCAGCGAAAGTCTCACCCTGCTGTTTATAAAAAATTACTGGGCTATTTTTTTTTCTTCCATCTCTTTGACCCACAAATGCACGCTTATAACGTTACTTGAATGCCTTTTCCATCCATGAATATTGAAGGCTTTTATATCTGGACCAATATTGTCCCTCACTTTATCTAATATATGATCAAAACTAACCCCTTGCAATAGTTGACCTGCTATAGCTTCCCTTTCTTGTAACGATAGTCTTAAATGCCCCACTGAAAAGTCATGACCATAATGTGTCGTTACAATATTGGCCTGTATACAATCTTCATAATATTGTAGAACAATTTTGGAAGTACAATACGCATCAATTTTTGATGTACCCTGTGATTTCAGGCACCGCTTTCCCATACCTCTTGTGTTGAAATAACCACTTCTGCTGTAATAATAGTATTGAAATTTATTTTTGGTTGACAATTTCATGCCAGAACTCTTTATATAATATACATTTGTAGTCTTCTCAACTTTAGATTTCCATTCTAAAAACTCTACAAATGTACAATTATAAAATCTAATAGCAACATGCATGGCAACTAAAATTACCTTTCTCACTGTCAAATCTTCTAGTCTCTTCTTTGAAATCAATGTTATGGACATTTACTAAGTGTTCCTGCAGTACATTTAGTCTGGTGCATGTGAATAAACAGTCGTGTTCCATGCATTTTATGGATCCTCTCTTTTTCAATGTACTTTTGTGAACAGAATGTTTATATAAAGACGCATAATGCTTGAACTTTTTATTGCAGTCTAAACATACAAATAATTGATTGGTATGAACAGAAGCTGCTTGACCTGAGCTGTCATTAGAGTTTGCATAACCCGATAGAGTAAAACTATTACAGTCAGCAGCTTCACCACAGAGAGGTGAGTGAGGAGATTTATATTGTACTTCACTAGTACTTGATAAAGGGGGAGTTTTACATTCTGTGTCACCTGAGATTATTATAGGAGGATTTTCACATTCTGAACCATCTGAACTTGCAGTAGGAGTTTTAGCACGAGGGGTATAATTTTCACATTTTTTGCTGTTTGGCTCAACACAGTGACATTCTGTGCTACCAACAATTGATTCGTCGTTGCTTGGTATTGTTAGTTCAGAATTACTTGTCTGTGCATTAATCACAAGAATATCATCATATCTTATATTACTATCAGTTTCTATGAGACCAGATTTGCTTACCTCTGTAAGCCTATCATAATGATATTTTTCTGCTGCTGTGGGTTCCAAATATTTTGTGCTGTTGCTACCCTTTCGTAGGTTTAACAACTTCCTACGCAGATTAGGATTCCTAAAGATATTGCTTGTCTGTAAACAAGATACCACTAAGATTTCACAGCTTACATTAACTGCCCAGTGAGTAGTTCTTCTATCATCACTTTTCTGAGGATGACAAGACTTTCCTGTAGTAAAATCAAATAACTAGTACTACTTTAGTTATCTCTTTTTTTAAACTGTTGCAAGCTAACCTGATCAAAGTCCCACTCGTTGTCTAATACTCGACATAATGCATACTATTAAAATATACAACTAGTAAGATATCCAAATGCAACAAAAGTGAATACCTGGCAAACAAATACGCCACAATTGTAGCCATTTGATTGAAGTGGCTTTTTCTATAAATGATAAACCATGAATATAGCAATGCACATATATATAGCAAACAGTATAATTAAATGGCAAAAGATGCAATATGTAAACTTAACTGTTGATGAAAACTATTTCATAAGTGAGGAATTGTCATACAGTGTGGGTTAAATGCTGGCTACTAAATTTTTAAATCTGAACACCTGCTTAGTAGCAGGGCTATAGTGGTAACAACTAGGCAACACTAAATATGCTGAACCCTTTAAAGTCCAAAAGGTTCTGCGATAGAGGAGAGTTTCCTTGGCTGGCATTGTGCACGAGGTCACACATTTAACAGGACAGACTTGCAGCCCATTTCTCAAAGTCATTGCGACTATGACTTTAATGCAACATACTTACACAGCTAGGTTTGGGAGAAATTTGGCTCCCTGTTCTTGGGGTCAAGCAGAATTATTTGGCCGGTATGAATAACATTGCTTGTATAGCAATGTTGACTACATGTGAACTGCCACATTTGAAACTTTAAAAAATTATTATAGCCAGAAGTTCACTTCCAGCTACCTCTGGTGTAAATATATATGTACAGCCTCAAACACTTGCCTGCTTTCGTATGTATTGCCATTTAGTCCAATCTGGTACAACTTTCCCTTCATCTTTAAGCCGTTGCTCAAGACAAGTGCTGTGCCAAATAAATGGAACTATATGTGAGTAATTAGCTGATAATTCATAACTCACCTTATATATTTCCAGCATTGAGCAATGCTTCCATTGAAGAAATCATAATATTCTGCTTTCTTCTTACTGATATCCACAACCTAGTTCCACATTAGTTTTTAAAGCAAATATTATTATCAAATTTTGTACCATTAAAGTCTAATGATTACTATTGCAGTTTATGACTGCAAGAATGATGTCTTGAGCCATACAATCCACCTAAGAAAATTGCAATAAATTTTGTTGTCAAACAAAAAGTTAGAAAAGATCACCTTTCGATGCCATGTTTTCACTCCTTCATATCCTTTTTCACTAAGTTTTGAATAAAAATGGGAATCCAGGACATACACTCTCTTGTTATCCTAAAATATTAATAGTTATAATAATTATATAATTTATAACTTGCCATACTGGCTTTTATAGAAATAAGCTCCATATATTTTCTTATTATCTGTAATTGTGGAGTATAGACTTTAATAATAATGACAAGAAACTAACTTCATCAGATAACCATTGTTTAGGTTGCAATCTGGTAATATCACTGAGGCATAATGATGAACTTCTATCCTGCATAGTAACAGTAGCACTGACATGTTTTAGTAAGTTAGATAAGTGAAAATACTATGCTACAGCTGGTAAATGCTCGATTAAAGTAACATACTTTCGTGCTCAAGCTCAATTAGGTACAGGGTAGGGTATTCATGGTCTTTTAACCAAATGAAATAGAGAATTTATTAATAAATTAGCATTTTAACAACTGCGGATGTCAAGTGGAAACACTCGAACATTTACATCACTTTGAAAACATTCATTGTTGGCTCTAGATCTTGGTCAAACTTGAGTTTGAAGCTTCAAATTGTGTCTGCATAGTCCAGGAGTTGTTTGTCATGAATAACAATCATTAATAATCAATGCTAGCATAAACAAAACCCTATTTCTAGCATATTCCTCATGCTTATGTGCTTATATTTTTTCCAGCAATATTTATCAATAGCTCATTTGAGGGACTTTAAAATACTATACAATGACAGACAATGCATTTGACATACCTATTTGACATCTTATTCAAATGAATGCATAGTAGACTTGGTGCTGCTGTTATATTTCCAGTACAGTGTGTAAGTCCCCTTGTTTTGCAGCTATGGTAATAAGTAAAATAGTAGTTATGAGCTACAAATAATGTTTTCTTCAGTACCGTTGGCACACATGATCAGCCACATGTTCTCTTGTAGGGAAACAATCAGTTACAATGTCCTGCACATTGAATGTTTTTGATCCCTGAAATACAATACATTACATGCTTCATTCACAATTTATTTATTTTTGTGTTTCAAGACTTCATACTTGAACATATGCCTCAAGTATTGGAGATTTGTTAGTTGTGGTGTGCTTCTATGTGAACACTCGTGACACTCCACTAAAACAATACATAGATGACGGTATATTGAATATGGTGAATTCACAGGGAAAATAAACTACCTGTACTTTCTTCAGACACATAGCATCTTTCCACAAGTTCACTCAACCAGAATAATGACATAGCTATATCCTACCTTGCATGTTGTTCCAAGCCCTCTAGAAAGTAGGAGTAAAACTCGTGTGCATCTTGCTGCTCTCCACTTACCAATTTATAGTCATTGACTAAACAAAAAATATTCAATAGCTAACATGGGTTTTACAAAATTCTTGCAGAATTGGCTACCTTTGAGGGCTTTGCATGACTTGGTAATTATCTGTCCAAAGACTTTTTTCTACCATAGGTATACCTGCTATGCACATACTGCAACAGATGAGGCAGACACAGCTGATGGGCTGTATTAAGGAATTTAAATGCTCCAATAATGAGTCCATTTTAGGATCACAAGGTTCTAAGAACTAAAATAATCACTGTACAGTGTCAAAGACAAATTTGTTCTATCTGAAACATTAAGTTCACGACTATTTTGTGTGGATAGTTTCATATAGTGGAACTATTGTTATGGTGAGGATGTTATAGCTCACCTTTTCCAACTATAGTTACCTTGTGCATTTTGCATTACTATAACTATCTTGTAGTAATATTCAATATATGTATACATATATATTATATATTATATATATATAGCTATATATATGGGGGTGGGGGGGTGGGAGATGGGGAGGATGGTGATCCTTGGATAAGTCTGGTTACTCCACCTACGGTATAATCGCTGCCACCAGAGTGACTCGAGCTGCTATGTTAAAGTCCAACCCAGCTTCACACACTTCAAGTTTGTGTAAAGACACAGGCAGGGCAATGACATAGAACTATGTAGGAACTGACTAGTCACCCCCAAAGAGACCACAGCCCTTACAGCATTATGAATGAATGATGTTCATGTACATGTGAAAGTTATTTCTTTTACCCTAATCATCTGGGTGGTGGAGCTAATGTTTATTCTTTTTCAAGGGAGGGGCTGACTGTTCTCCAAGTATCAAGTGACACTTTCTTGTTCAGACTCTGCCCCACAATAGCTACATTATCTAATTTCTGATAGCTAAAAAATTTCCAAGTACATATTATCCAGCAGTGTGGGACCTACAAGAGCAGTGTGGAGGATCATTTTTTACTTAATTCTCTTAATAGCTAAATATGTTGCAGTTAATTTCAAGATTTTCTATTGCTTACGGTTTAATCAAGATCAAACTAAATGCTACATGTCAACTTTGTGCCTTATACATGTGTAATTCCACCCTCTGTTGGGTTGTAAGGCCACCTATGGGCAGGAATAGCTTGGTTTGTTCAGACTTTAATAGTAGGATGAGCAAAGATGGGGAAGAGAAAATGTAAATGACTGATGTATAATAAAATGTGTTGCATGACACGTACATAATTGTAATAGATTACATGTTAATGGAGAGTAGGGCATGGAAAAATAATTTACTGTAACTCTACACTAATTCCAGTCTTCTAACTTATAAAACTATATAGTAGATATGTTCTATTCAAGTTATACATCATCTCTTACTGCATTCAGTAATTACAACAGTGCCACTTTCCTTGTTTCCTCAATGAATAATTCCACTAGTTAATGCATGTCTCATACTTGTGTTGTAGCTACTTCACTACTGTGCACTTTATATAGTTTTTACAGCAGCTTATCAAATGGCATTTTGAATGCTAACAGGTAAATGTTTTTGATATAAAGAAATAGTTGGGAGTGATGATTGCTCAGCTAATAGACTTTTTTGTGTGTAAAAAGTATAGGAAACATTGGGGAGTGACCAGCCAGCAGTTTTCCTGGGCTTATGATAACATTTGACTATGTCAAATCTAGATAATGCTCCAAAAAAATCTGAAACCATTGTGGTTCATATGCACTTAATGATTGTACACAATTAAAGTAGTGGTAATTTGGAATCATACACCAGCATTTGCAAAAAAACAAAACAAAACAAAACAAAAAAAAAGTGTCTTACCTGAATGACAACACTGAAAAGACACGTTCTTTCTTTTCATAATCGCTACTAAATCTGCTATTGCAGGATGGTTGAGAAGGCATTGAAAAACTGCATTCAAATAGCAATTGTTTGAAGTATTTGATAAGCGCCAGGGGGGACCAGTACATCGCCCTTATAGTACTATTGAAAAGGTTTGAGACTCATGCTTCTCTTCACATTAATCACGGAGGAATAACGCAAAGGAAAAAGGCTATGGAAATTTTTTTTATAAAACTAAGAGAAAAATAAGTTTACTATGCAAACGCATGCGCAATAAAGGTCAAAGGACATTACTGAGGCGCCCATGACTATTTGCTTAGTCAACATTTTGAGGTTTAAAGTGCGCGGCAATGTTTCCTGTCCCTAGTGTCTTTCACTGATTCGTAATACTGCTACGCTACTGTGTCTTGGTGAACTTGAAGGAAGCTTTCGCTGTCTACCCTGGCTTATGCTTCTGGGTAAGTAGTTTTATGGCTAGCCGGCCAGTGAGTTTTTAAGTATTTTAGCTGCACGGGGTCACCCAGGTCATTTTTTCCCCCTGGTAAAGTTGTTTCCTGAACAATTTTTTCTAAGCTATCTGATGAATTAGTTAATGAATGAAAGTAAAGAGCAAGGGTGGCCTGAATTATGATAGTGATATTTTGTGGTAGTTTTAGCTATATATTATGACAAGGGCTCGTCAGTTTGTTTGTTCCATAGTACTCTTGAAATTTTTCATTTCTTTGTGAGAAAGTGTGGGTGCTTGTTGGAATGGTTTCTAGTTACTGAATTGTTCTAAAACATGCTCCACCAAAATTATCCTCACTCATAGTTTTTCCCATGGCCACCCTAGCATCCTTTAGTGTGCTCCTGGACAATGAAGGGGAGATAATTATTGCATACAACTCAACGTATTATTATATTTTCTACTTTGTTTTAAGCCCATGGTTTCATGCGGGTTATGGGAGCCCTGGGATTCCCACCCTAATTTTTTTTACCCCTTCTGAATTTATTTCAATGTCAGTTATGAAAAAAATGTAGGAATTTGTAGTAGTTTGTCGAAGTTTTCGTGATCATGACTTCACCATTTTCATGTGGCTAAACGGTTTTTGTGACTTTACAAATCTTTCTCTTATCTCTCTCTCTCTCCCCCCTCCCCCCCCCAGTGAAAATCGTGTATGAAATGAAGTCCTGTCATTCTAGTTCATGCAATTCTGATAAACTTCAGTGAAATCATTTTACTTATCTGCTTATTCTTCATTGAGCTGTTGTTGAAGGACTTTTTCAGATTGCCCATTGCTTAATTATGGTTTAAACAGTTTATTAAGTGATTATCCGTTTTTATTATGTATCTCTGAGGCAATGTCAGTGAATTTGTCAGTTCTCTAAGCGTACAAGTGCTAATATCACAGCTTCAGAAGCACAGTGTCATATTAGCTTGTATAACCAGGTTTCGTGCCAAGGTGGTAGGGGCACCCTGAAATCCCCCATCTCTTCCAAGCCTTAGTTCCCCTAGAATTTTAATTTAGTAAGTAGCTACAATAGCTATAAGCTTTAATTATGTGACAAAGCACAGGTTAGTATAAGATATATACACTTTCACATAGGCATGCCCATCAAAGCAGTATGGGTTTCCAAAATGAGACTGGCCAAGTACACCAGTGTTTCACCCCAGCGCAGAATCCAGTATGACACCCTGATAGCTTAGTCATCATATGCTTTTTCTGAAGTAAGAGTATGTTCTTTCCCCAATGTCTAATGTCACTATGAAGCATTTGTGCATTTTTCAGCTGATGTTGTGAGAATAGGGAACAAGAATTTTCTTCCGTTGGCCAAATATATTGGCTTCCAGTATTCAGATGTGCAGTGATGGGGAAAATGGCCATTTTTCACATGCAGTTCATAGAATAAGACTAGGACAAGTCATAGGAGCTATGACAACCACTAAGGCCATAAGCAACTTGGCATGATACAGTATAGTATTGATGACCATTACCAAATGCAAGTCTTATGAACTCATGGAGGTAGTTGCAGGTCTTATAAGTCACGATGTGGATTTGGGACTGGTAGACAGTTAATTTGCTAATTTTTTTCATCAGACAATGTTGGTTGGTGGTTGTTGTTATTTTTGTTTGTTTGTTTGTTTGTTAACCCTAAGCGCGTATGCGCAAGAGGTTTGTAGTAGTTTCCCTGTCAGTCTGTCTGTCATGCTCTGATTTTGGAGATTACTGACAATTAACTGTGATTTAGGTATGAACTTATTCAGAAAGAAGAGTTAGATACTTTTATTGTGCTACTTTTTTTTTAATTTGGGGCTCATTGTTGATAAAACGTGAATTTCAGCTCCACATTGGTACCAGCTGGGTAACGCCCCCTAGCGTCACGTCATAATCACTTGACTTCTTGCAGCCCGCAGTGTAGTTTGCTTTATGCTCAGGGAAGTTAACCGATGGATTTGAATGAAGTGAAGTTCACATTGAAAATTTATAGCAGTGAGTGTTTCTGGCTAGTTTAGCTTCTCTTGTGAAGACAGCATTTCCATGTACTGTTTTCATTGCTTGAGCTTGATGCCTCATTAAAATAGCTAACAGATTGCTTTGTTCTTTTTGAAGGAGATTATATTATTATAATAGCTAGGTAATGTTTAATAGCACTGAGGGTTCGCACCTTTGCTGCTTCATTTGTTTTGTTTATTATTCTTATTTAAAGCTTATCTGTATTATATAATTTATAGCCAGTCCAGTACACAATGTTTTTTGTACGGTAGTGAAGAGGTGGTGTCGTTTCACTGACCATACACACCCTTCCTTATGCTGGGGGAAAGGCATTATACTTGTGATGTGCTTCAGTAAAAAAAATTGACATTGTATAAGGTCAAAGGGTAAAATTCATCTTTATAAAATCATCATGCACAATTTGTTTGAACAATTTACACGGCCGACTTTTTAAAATTAGCGTACAAGCAAAACAAGGTTTTCCAAGAAATTATTGCGCTGTATACATCCTAACTCTATACTAGTGGTGCGCTCGAATAGCGCAAATGCTTTGTATGTGTGTGTGTGTGTGTGTGTTTGCAATTGCATGACTTTTAACTTCATTCTCATATTCTACCACTGCTCTGCATTTTATCACGTGATGCCAGGAATGATTCTCTCTAAGAAAGTTGCTAGCTATACTAACTTTAGCGATGATGTTTCAGCTTTCATGGCTTGAAGCCGTAGTACTAGTGGCTGGACCCATCGGTTTGCTTAACCACAGTTATATGGTATTGCTCTATCTTGTGTAAAACCAGTGTTTTTGTTATTCAGGGAGCGGAGGAATGTGATTTTTTTTCCCCAAATGTCAATTAGTCATCATTAGATAACTGTTCTGGTGAATTTAAAGCAATGTACAATGGCTAACCTAATTCTTAGTCTAATTTAATTAGCTTCATTTGTAATAAACAACTTTCCACATAAGCAGTGTAGGGCAGACTGTGGCAAGTGCATTGGGGATGCTTAGCTTGTATTATCTATTGTGCTGCTAAATTATGACACTGAGCAGTAATATCTTTTGGGGCTAAGGAAATGATAAATGTGGTCTTATTGGATAAAATGCTTCTTCGTGATTTCATCAATTGATAAACTTTTGTGGGTTTTTTTTTTTTTTTTGGTGTCCAGGGGCATGGAAGATTTTGGAATAGGGAGGCTCTACTGCACTTGAGTTAGACAGGGAAGTACTTTGCTTCCCTTTGCTCTCTACCTCCCATCATCCACATATGCACACACACACACACACACATCCCAGATATTAGTTTGACTTTCGTGGAGACATTTGCCCCAATTTTTCATAAAGTTTTGTGGTAGTTAATATAAATATAATATAATATGGAAGGTGTAAATTTTAACAACTTCTACTGTACTAAACTAGCCTGTTTCTCTAAAAAAAAAAACGTCTACATGTACATGTGTTAGAATTACAAGCACGAAAACACAAATCCGAGAATCTTGAATTATGTTGAGCTAGTTTTACTTGAGACATACACTTTCAATGTAGGAGTGTGAAGTGGCAGGTGTAATAGTGCAGTGACTACTCCACTGGTGTACACGTGATGACTCCTGGACTTCAATACAACTAGAGGTGAGGAACTTTGGAATGACTTCTTAACTCCACTAACAAGAAAGAGGCCTTGTGAAATTATTTTTTTATTTACTATAAATAATTTTAATTGACTGGTGGATATTTCCATTTAATGCACACTTAGACAACCTGAAATATATAGGGAGCGACTTAGAGTATGAACTTTTAGAACTCTTGTCACTTCATTTACTAACAGAATAATCCTTTGAAACCACTTGTATGTGTGGCCGGGGACACACACACACACACACACACATTATATTGATTCAACTCTTCATTTGTAATTCAAATGAAAGGTGAAGAGTTCCCGGATCATTTGGTCAATGACCTGACGATAGCCATGCACAATCACCTCACACACGCGCACACACATAGCTACAGTAATGAAATAAATGAAAGTGAAAGAAGAAAAGTAATGGTACACATGATAGTTAGTCATTTGTTACACAGGGGCTGGAGTCAAGTATTTCTATGGTCCTGTGATTTCCAGATAATGTCAGATTCATTAACCCTTTCACCGCCAAGTTTATGATGACCAGTTCGGTAACATGAAAATGTAACTAGTGATGTGCTTGAGCACAAATGGCAAGCGAGTCTAATACTACACTGGAGTGTTAGACGTTGGGTTATAACTTCTAATTCAAGCTACTAAAAAAAGTGGAGTTGTTAAATCATGTATTATACGGTAAAGGCATTCAATGCCATAGTAACCACTCCCCGAAACTATTTGAATTGAAACAAAAAAAATCATGCTCTTTAAACTTTTTCTTTGGGACATTCTTAGTAATTGTTGTAACGCACAATACTTTCACATAACTGAACATACGTACGCAAGACTTACCTTCATATGAAGTCTAGTGGACAATGAATATTCAAGTAAATACTGTTGCGTAGGGCTTACAGTAGGGGTCAAAATAAAGTTCCCATTGCGACCAGACTTTCCCCCGACTTTACGTTGAAAAAGTCGCTAACCATAGACGACTTTTAACCGACTTTAAACGACTTTCCGCTATGCACCGTGAAATTTTATCAGTCCGCTAAATAATAGATTCCCCGGCCCTCTGAGCGACTTGACCAGTCCGCAACGACTTACTGGGTCGGCGACTTTATAATGGCGACTTATTATTACAATCTCCTAACGGCTACTTTTTAACGCTGTACCTGGCGATTTTAAAGGGCGACTTATTGGCTGTGGCGACTTTTTAGGGCGGCTATTTTCTTGCTGTTACTTTCTAGCGCGCAGCCTTCTTCCCCCGCTACTTTGGTCCAGAAGCCTTTATAAGCCAAGACAGTACCACCGAACTCTTTAGATTAATGAGCAGCTCTCTACACGCTACTCCAGCTCCCGCGGCCTTACTTCCCCTTTTTGCTGAGCTGTCATTTTTGGTAAACCACCGCGCGCTCTGGCCTGCTAGCTGCTCTCTCCCTCGCTCTCTCTGCTGGAGCCACCACAAGACCACAACATTCAAGGTAACCACACCACAGCCTGAGTCTCAGCTAATTAAAAATAACAACTATCTTACTGCATCAATAAGAACTAAGGAATAGTTGTATTTCCTGATCAAATTTTATGCTCATAATCTACACATTTTCTCTATGTTATTTCATTAAATGTTGGGCTTAGATGGTCTATACACGCTACCAAAAACAAAGAATACTATACCTTCACCTTGTTTTACACCTGAAACCTCCTACTATTATTAATGTGCTGGAACATGAGGGGATTATAGTTAGTAGACGGGGAGTGTTTAAATTCCTGAAGAGGTTTCATGAAAGGGGAACTATTGCAAGGAAGCCAGGGAGTGGTCGGCCTAGTCTCATCACAACGGAAATTAAAATGATCGTGGAGGACCAGATGAGAAGGGATGATGAGACTACTGCATATCAGCTTCACTTTCTGCTGAATAGGACGGGCTACATTCTGTCTTTGCGCACCATTTTAAGATGTAGAACCTCATTAGGCTGGACCTTCAGAGGCAGTTCTTACTGTCAACTAATAAGAGCAGCCAACAAGGTAATTGAAAGGGTGATGATTTGCTAGTCTAGGTTGTCTCCATACAACTAACATGATCTATTCTATATGTATAGGAGAAAAGGTTACAGTGGGCAAAGGAAGTCCTTCATGAGAAGGACAGTGGTTTCCTAGATGTGATATGGACAGATGAAAGCACTATACAGCTTGAAACACACAGGAGGTTTGCCTGTCACAAAAAAGGAGAAGCACCGAGGAATAAACCAAAGTAACTTTATTTACATTACATTACAATCAAGCTTGTTTTACTTTTTATTGAACAGTAGTAATAGTAATAATAATAATATTATTATTATTATTATTATTATTGTTGCTATTATTAATACTACTACTATTATTACTACTATACTACTATTATTATTATTATAACAGGGCCAAGCATCCAGTTAAAGTCCATGTGTGGGCTGGAATTAGTGTTCTAGGATGCACTGGGATTTGTATATTCAGTGGCATCATGAAGGCCTCACTCTATGTTGAAATCCTTGAGCAAACACTTCTTCCGTTTATTCAAGAAGTTTTTCCTGATGGACATCGTTTTATGCAGGACAACGACCCAAAACATACCTCATTGCGTGCTAGAAAGTTCTTTGAGGATAATAATGTGAAATGGTGGAAGACCCCTCCAGAGTCACCAGATGCAAACCCAATCGAGAACTTGTGGCATGAATTAAAAGAATTTATACGGCGAGAAATAAAACCTAAGAATAAGCAAGAACTAGTTAACGGAATTCTTTCTTTTTGGAGAACAGTCACTAAAGAAAAATGCACTAAATATATAAGACATTTACGAAAAGTAATTCCTAAAATTATTGAACTTGAAGGCGATGCTACTGGTTATTAATTTCATAAACTTCATTTTCATACTTTATTCATAATATTTATTACCACATTCAAGGCTTAATCAGCAATTAAGCATGAACAAATACTTATAGTCAGTTATTTAGATACAAGGATGTGGGGTGTAGTTAGCACACATACAAGGGTTTAAATACAAGGATGTGGGGTGTAGTTAGGACACATACAAGGGCGTGGAAATGCTCATTTATTGGTAGGTCTGGAAGTGGATGTGACTGAAGACAATTCGTGAGTTTGGCCAACGACAAGTCATGTGTGTGGACAAGTACAATATATCAGAATGCTTTTAAATAGCAAAGTTTTAAAAAATGTCAACTGATGATGGTGGATAAAAAGATAATTAGTAAAGAAATATGCACTGGAGTTGTGATTCAACACAAATTCCCATGTGACTAAGAAATATAACAATTAAGATGTTGTGATAAGATGATATAGAGGGGAGGGTGGTTAAGGATAGTGACACATCAGAAATAAAGTATATTGTATAGAACTGTGTGTGTGTGTGTGTGTGTGTGTGTGCATAGTTAACGATTACTTGGACCTAAGTCTTTTACATAAATGCTGGATAGATAAAATACAATCCTCCCACAATTCCTCAAACTCTGCTGCCCTGGTATGAAACATGGGGAAAAGATCCCTCAGTACTTTTTTTAAATCATCCAGTTTGTCACACGCCAGAGGTGGCAGATCCTTCCTCCCCATCGGTGTACTCCTTCGGAGAATGTCCTCCCCAAAAATGGAAAACTGGGCCAACTTGCAAGCCAGCCTGCCAATTGTGCTTATTTTAATCAACTTAGAGTTCTTCCTCAGTACCACTTCAATTGGCTGCAGCTGGTCAGCACCTTCATTACTAGCAGGGGAGGAGGATGTTGTGGTGGAAGAAAATGAAGTAGAGGGAGATGTGTAGGATTGGGATAAGGTTGCATTGGAATATACTGGTGCTGGAGGTCTTATATTATGAGAAGAGAATGATACTGTAGAGGGAGATGTGTAGGATTGGGATAAGGTTGCATTGGAATATACTGGTGCTGGAGGTCTTATATTATGAGAAGAGGATGATACTGTAGAGGGAGATGTGTAGGATTGGGATAAGGTTGCATTGGAATATACTGGTGCTGGAGGTCTTATATTATGAGAAGAGGATGATACTGTAGAGGGAGATGTGTAGGATTGGGATAAGGTTGAATTGGAATAAACTGGTGCAGGAGGTCTTATATTATGAGAAGAGGATGATACTGTGTCAGAATATGTACAAGCATAATGAGATAATGATATGCTTCAAGCAATGGTTGAGTTACCTGATTGTGGTTGTGCGACAAATAGGGGAGTACTAACAGTATGCATGATGAAATCCTTCATGTCGGACATCTCCGATTGTATACCCACTACTAAATTTTCCAACTCTTCAATTTTTTTTTGTTGGTTGCTGATTAAACACTTCAGTTCACACACTTCCACCTCTAATGTTAATGGGTCTGAAAAAAATTCATTATTATTATTATTATTATTTCTTTAAATGTTTACCTGTTTCACTAATGCAGCTGGTACTGCTTAAGGTTGGTGAATCCAAGAATTCATAAGTGTCTAAATTTGATAGGTTAGGTTACTCCTATTGCACATTATTATTATTTATAAATACCTTGCTCTGTCCTAGGATGGATCACCTGACCTTGATGTGCACTAACAGTTATGATCTCTCCTATTTCAAAACTAAACTAAAAGGAATTACAAAAATAAAGCTTATTCACCTGCTGGAGGTGGAGTTTTCTTCCGTTTGTTAGTTCTTTCCTTTACATTGTTATTATCCTATTATTTTGACAGAGTAATTATTAATTTTTTTTTCTTTATTCAGTTATGCTGTACTTACAGTGTTACAATTACTAGAAGGGTCTAAAAGTAAGAACAAACAAGCAAACAAACATTAGCAATTTAGAATTTTCAATCACATTTTCACTTAACCAGGTGGAGATGTTCTTTTCCCTTTTCCTTTCATCTTTTTAGAAGGATTCTGGAGGGAAAAAAATGGGGGGGAGGGGGGGTGGTGAGGGGAAGGCTACTAGTTAATATCCATGTAGCACATTTCTAAAATGTGGTGCCAATGTGAGTAGAGGAGAATTAATGGTGTTATGCACTTACAGTTGGTTCAGCAGGCACTGCTCTCACTCTCTTTCTTGCCGGCTAATTTTTAAAAACAACATTGTACTATCTCAGCAGATGAAACCAGCAGTGTATACTTACTGAAGACACATTGACTGGAGTATCCACTAAATTTTTAATAATGAAATAATAATTTTTTGTAATTTTTGACAAATATTGCATCACCTGAAACGGATTGGGATAATTCCCCTGGATTGTCAGCAAGACAGTCCATTTCTGTCTCTGAACCTAAAATTGGCAAACACTTTATAATTGTACTATTCTATAACTACTTATCCATTAACTGAACAAATCTTATAATCTATGATTATTGAGCTTAATGAGCTCAACTAATAAAGCAGCTGTTTTTTTAAACTACTCATTCCATCTCCTAGCAACAGTTGTAGGAATGCTATTAATACAGCTAGATTTAGTGGTTACTACCCATTCCATCTCCTAGCAACAGTTGTAGGAATGCTATTAACAGCTGGATTTAGTGGTTGCTACACATTCCAGCTGGATTTAGTTAATTTTCCCTCCCAAAATATTGGTGTGATTGCTACTAATTCCAGCTGGATTTAGTGAAATTTCCCTCTTAATATTTTTGTTCAGAAATGGTTGCTACACATTCCAGCTGGATTTAGAAAGTTTCACTCCCTTTAGTAAAAATAAGATTTAGTTGGAATTGATCATATGCACTTTCAGGCTGGATTTTAGATAATTTTACCCACCCAATAGTAAAAAATATATTTATTAATATTCTGGTTATATGTATACTTACCAACTGCAAGAATTTTGGCTTGGTGTAGTTGTTTTCCGATTTTTATACTACAAGTACCTCCAACAGGTACCCCATCTTTTACTTTTTTTTTCGGCACAACAGAAAACTGTTCGTCTTCTGTCCAGAAAACCAGGCAATACTCTAAGCAATTGAAATGGTTGTATTTACTCATTACTTTATTTATTATCATTCCTATGCACTAACACATCACTTACATTTCATGTATAAGTTACAGCTCACACATACATACATGCATGCATACATACACACACACATACACACACACACACACACGCAAACAAATGCAAATTATCTTGCTGGCTATGTGGTAAGCAAGCACTGTGAGCCATGCAAGCAAAATTCTTGGAGCCCTGCTAGGAACTCACAGGAGAAAAGCCTTTCACCATAGCAAGTGGTGTGGATACCTAAAGTCACACCTAGACCATTGATGTTTCATGAGAAATAACCTTGAATATGCACCCCAGCAAATGCCAGGTCCCCAGTCTGGGTGGACTGATGGGAAGCAGATGGAAAACTGTAGTAGATGGAAAATTGGCAGAGTGGGGGTTGAACTATGGGACCTCAGGCCCTGAGCCAAGGACACAACCACTACACCACACAGCCAGCCACACACTACACCACACACACACACACAAACTCCACAGTAATTTCTCATAAAATTTCAATTTTTTTCTTTTACAAAATACTCAGAACTTACAAATGAATTGATTTAAAACTTAATCGATTAAAAGAAAACAATAATATAAAAATACTATTATTATTATGATTATGATTGTTGTTATGGTGATTATTAGTATTATTATTATCATTATTATTAATTTATTATGATTTTATTATTATCATTATTGCTACTATCATTGCTAAAATAATAAAGTTACCTCTTTGTGCCATGGAGTCTTTGATTGCCTTCCTGATAGACATGTTTGCTGCAATAGCTGTCCAGAAACAGTGAAAAGATATTCCAAGTAAAAAAGCTCAATAAAGCTCAATAAATGCAGGCTTCACTGTTCTAGACCAGGACTTCTTAGCGCAAAAAGTCGCCGTAAAGTCGCCGAAATCCGCGGTAAAAAGTCGGCAAAAAGTCGGCGGTAAAAATCGTGACAAAACTGCTGGAGCGATTTTGCAAATAATGCGCCATAATCCGCATGTAAAGCGGAGCCTATAGCGCGCTCAAAAGTTGTTAAAAAGTCGGCGCGTTGCTACAATAAGCGGGTAAAATAATAAAACGGCGCGCGAAGTCAACTTCAAATTAGCACGCGCCGTAACAAACGTTCGCGTAGAAATTATTGACGGTAAGAAGTCGCCGGCTATTAAAAAGTCGCCGGCTATTAAAAAGTCGGCAGAATTATTTAGAACCGACTTTGCAGAGACTTTCTAGCGACCCTGTGGGAACTTTATTTTGACCCCTACTGTACAACTATGGCAAATAGCGTATTAACTTACCACCCACAAAAAAATTCAAAGTGTCAGTAACAATTCAATTTCTAGGGTGATACGGGTAATGATCGTTAAACCGGATGATACTGTTTAGTGATGTTTGGGACGGGGTCGAACGCTGAGTTAACTCGAAAATATGAGAGGGTCAAAGTACATTAGAGTTAACTTTTGTCTAGAAGTAGTGTGGCTGTCCATGTCTTACGAGTCACTATAAGGCTTAAACGAAGAGGTCGTGTATTAAGGGGCGTAGCTGGGGACATGTTTCGCTATAAGTGAAAAATGGCTGACATAACCCCTTTTGTTTGTTTGTTTGTTTGTTAACCCTTGCCGTACCTGTTCCGACTCCCCTGTGTTATGTGACTCGAGTAACTCGCCGTCATTTGCCTAATATTGCAGTCCTGTAATCATTTTATGAGTGCATACATATTACACCGTGAGTATACTTGTCTCTGCCCACTTACTCCTCCTCACACACACACACACACACACACACACACACACGAATGTACAACCATCACATACACGTACAATGTGTACTACCAAGGAATTTCTATCTTATAATACCACACACTGTATCCATGTGTGTCTTTGTGATGCATACTCTATAACCAATTGAACATGTCATTCTCTGCTGGCATTCACGACCTGTTGGTACTCATTACTGTTGTAGTATTATGATTTAGTACAATGCATTCTAGTAAAGATGTAATTGCAATAGATTTTTAAGTAATTATGCAGTACGGGCTGTTCAATTCTATTTAGTGCACAATATATGCACTTGACGTTATATAGAGGGAAACTTAGTTTAAAAAATTGGATTTTTATCGCTAATTCTTTACACATTCAGAATATATTTTGAAATCTTGTGTACATATCACGCACACACACATCTGCACATACATGTGTGATGAGTATACTGTCAACGTGTATACCCATTTTGTGCTGTAATGGGCTTCCTGTATCACCTAGGTGAATAATGATTTGGTGTAAGAAGATAGGAGTGGTTTGAGCATATAGGTGATGATGTGTGCATGTGTTTGATAGTGTTCATGTGGTGCACAAAAGTATCATTTCCTCCATTGTACAACTTATAAGTGAATAGCCACACCCATACGTAAGTATATATAATGCCCATGTTTGCTAAACTGGTCTAGCACTCAGCTCATCCCATCTAGTTTTTAATGCACATGTACGGTAGGGTTGCAGTACTCAATTTGTCTGTTGTCTGTTAGTCTGTCTATTAGTCTTTCTGTCACACAACAACAGATCTCAAAGACAGTGGCCTTCCAAAGATTGAAGAAATAGGCATCTTTTCTTTCTTCCCTTTCTCTTTGCACTCTTGCTTCTAGTTTCTTAAAATTTTGCCCTAATAAGTATTCTTGAAAATAACCACTGTGATTTTCCAAATTACTGTTTACTCGCAGCACTATTGCAGTTTGTGTTGTTACTGCCTGAGCCAAATAGCTGAGAGTTAGGCAGCAGTAATTTTGGAATCGACATGCAGAGAGTCTTTCACTCAATTAAGACTGCTATTGCCGATTATATGACACGTACGCAATCATTGGCAACTCTTCACCACAGCTATTCCACCTCATGCAGAGATCCTTTTAAACACATTGCATGGGCATATATGTGTGTGTTTTCTGTGAAATATTATTTCTATTGTGTTTCAACTAAGGCAAGACTAATGGTTGTGGTAAAGGTACACAGTTGTAGTCATGAAATGAGTGTATACAATTACACCTTAACTAACATATTATTTTGTAGTTTAATGTGGCAATCTTTACTAATTTTTTTGTAACCGTTCCTATCAGTCCACTGTTAATTGCATCTGCTGAGTTATTGTGTATCAACTGTAGCATACTTTAAAAAAAAAAAAGCTGTAGCACTCACATCCGGTGCTCACCTGTTAAATAACCAAAACCTCGCTTGGTTTCAATCAAACTGTCAATCTCATGTGGTAGGTGGTCTCAATGATCAAAGGTCACCTTTATTCTATATATTAATAGATGGATATTTTTAGTTTATCAAGTGCTCTAGTGCATATCTGAGTATTCATAGTTGTGATGTCGAACATTTATGATCCACCAAAAAATGGTATAATATATACATATTTTTTATTCTGTGTGTGTTTGTTGTGTATGTGTGGACAAAAAGGGAATCTCCAAGGGTTGCTGGTGCAAAAGCAAGCTCATGGTCCAAGATGATGGAGGGACAGGACGCGATTTGAATAGAGAGAGTAGACATGGTATGTGACCGCACAGGACAGGAGTAGCTGGAGGGGAAAGTTAATAGGACTGGAGAACAAGGCAAAGAGAGGGCTGGAGAAGGAAGAGCAGAGGAGGAAGACTACTGCTCAACTAGATGTACATGCGCCCATAAAAAGCCACTCTTGCTAACGGATCTTCCAGACCAAGGATGAATTGCCCCCTCCCTCCCCCTCACGATGACTGGAAAAGACGCTATGAACATTCCAGCTTAATTTGTTAATTTACACCTGTTGTCATGCATTCTATCATATCCCGCTTTATTTGTACACTTCTTCTTGAACTCACAATCATCATTTGATACGCTATGGCGGTTGCTATAACTTTATCAGATGTAAAGAAGAGCACTGAAGTGCAGCCCCAGCGAAATTCTAGTAATAATAACATATCCTACGCTGCGACCAGTGAAGAGACCATAGGTTTCAAGTCGTTCAACTCCTAGATTCCTCCACTTTAACTCAACTCATTTAAAATTCAGTTGTAACATACATGCAGGCGAGAAATTTATTAAGTTATAATACTGATCTCTTGGAATGAGATGTATGAATAATATGTACTGTCGTTATTCATAACCGGGCATGTGATTCAAGAGAAAAAATGAACTGACTCTGAACAATAGCTAAATACACATGAATGTATCCATTATTAATATTCTTATAGTATACAAAGACCAACCTACTTTCTTTAGGAGTCATGATCATCTTAGGCAATGCATTTGCTTGTCATGTGAGTAGCAGATGTTTTAATTGAACTCACGATCACTTCAAGCATGCAGTAGAGCTATAAAACTTTCACTATATCAATCACTAAAAACTATATTGAACGAACTCTTAACTGTATTTAAGAAGCTAACATTAGTAACAATTATCCATTAATAAAATGATAATAATAATAATAATAACCATTTAAAATTATTAAAAATCCAAGGATTGATAGACACAACCCAAAGCGGCTGTGGCATTCCCAGCTGAACTGCCACTGAGAGTTTCTGGAGGAGGTACGTAGCTAGTACCACATAGTTCACTAGTGGCCAGAGACACATCTGCCTAGACAAGAGTGGGGTGGATGATCTCATTTAACAGCTTATTTAGAATGTCTTCCTACACTGAACTTGCAGCTCAGCCCATGAGTCCCAAGAGGAGACATTTGCATGAATGTTTCAACTGAATGTTGACAGGTTTATCAGAACACTTTAAAGATGCTTTATCTTGAGAGAGGGCAATATATAACTGCAGTCTCACTGTCCCTCCCCCTCCCCCCCCCACCCCCCTTAATACTGTCCCACTTACGAAAGCAGTGAACTTTCGGATTGTTTTTTAAGTAACTGTAACTATAACAACAGTCCACGCCTTCTGAGATTGGCCATGCAACCACGTGCGCTCTAGATGGAGTTTAGTGAAGGTTAGAGTTTTTTTCCGTGGGGAGTTTGAAACTGCGTATGCGCTTGCTCTTGTGAGACAAGTGACTGTACACGAACATTAGTGTTACTTTGGCTCTTGCTAATAATAGTAAAATTTGGTACCCTGTTTATTATTTAGATAGGTGATATCGCTAAGATTAGTCAGTAGTGTTTAGTTTTCTAGTTGCACTTACGTTTAATATTTTAATGTGTATCGTGTGTATGGTCTCATTTTATAGGTGGACCACACACAACATGAAAGGTTTCATAAAATAGTAATTTAGATTGGCACTAAGCGAAACCTATCTAGTCTATCCCACTCAAGAGATATTGAAGTGTAGTGGAGCTTAAGGATGCTAAAATGTGTTTTGCATTATTTCTAACAGAGCCAGGTTTAAATGATCAGATAAAAATTATGTAATAGAAGCTTTGAAAAAATTAAGATCACAAAATATCTGATAATTTACGACTGAATTGTTGACTAGCCAGTTAAACATTAGTAATAAGAAAAATAGTTTTGCCAAATACCAAGATGGTCTTATAATTCTACCGTGTATCTGCTGTAAGTATTAAGAAATGAAGGAAAAAACCACTTGCAAGCTGCTGTGGAAGCCGGTATTGTAGTGTAGACTTCCAGATTTTTTTTATGTTGTGATTGCGTATTACATAACTTGAAATATTCACTTCATTACTTTATTAACCCTCAGCGCGCATGCGCGTGAGGGTTACAGTACTCACTTTGTATGAGGTTTAACAGTAGTTAGACCTGGTTAATTACGAGGACCGGAAAGGGGGGGCTCAGGCATGGGCGGAGCCCAACCCCAGTCGCCAGAAGTAACAGCACGTGGGAGCAAGAGCGGACACGTGGAGCAGGTCACACAGGAGTAGGTAACACATTGAGGCCCAGCTACGAGAAGGTGTTGTAACGTCCAGCGGCTCAGG
>WLWD01004098.1_pt1 | contig 33296 bp, 22 predicted proteins | sample 6712731 | NCBI WGS metagenome assembly WLWD01 (sample SAMN12718690, study PRJNA576275) | sponge metagenome | isolation source: marine sponge | host: Mycale hentscheli | place: New Zealand: South Island, Marlborough, Capsize Point | collected 2014-11-01
GCCGCCTTACCTTGCCTTCTCTTCCGTCCTTACGCCGCCTTACCTTGCCTTCTCTTCCGTCCTTACGCCGCCTTACCTTGCCTTCTCTTCCGTCCTTACGCCGCCTTACCTTGCCTTCTCTTCCGTCCTTACGCCGCCTTACCTTGCCTTCTCTTCCGTCCTTACGCCTCCCTTTGTCTATTGCTCCCGCTTTTTAGAATTAATACTGTCTACTGAATGTGATGACACTTTACCCATCATGAGATGACGATGCTGTACCAAACTGTTTAAGCTTAAGAATTATTCATGAATACACACACCGTCGTCGTCATTACTGACACACAAGCGTATTATTATATAGATAATAATAATAATAATAAAGGAAAGATAAAATAAAAGGCAATCAATGCTTTATAGGCCATGAAAGACACCCACATGAACAGCTGTCAACGTTCAAGCAGCTTGGATCTTACTACCAGTATTATTCTTTTGATATTATTTTGATACTGGAGAATGTCATAAGTATATTGGCTTAGTATTATATATGCGAGTTCCACGGGCGTAAATATGGCCAAGTGACATAAAAATGAATAATTAATTGTGTACTGCGAGTATTAAAATGCGAAGTAACGAGCATAAAACCCAACATAATCACCAATAACACAGACAGGTGATATGGCCCAAGCACGTGAAACCACTCACATAATCACCAATAACACAGACAGGTGATATGGCCCAAGCACGTGAAACCACTCACATAATCACCAATAACACAGACAGGTGATATGGCCCAAGCACGTGAAACCACTCACATAATCACCAATAACACAGACAGGTGATATGGCCCAAGCACGTGAAACCACTCACATAATCACCAATAACACAGACAGGTGATATGGCCCAAGCACGTGAAACCACTCACATAATCACCAATAACACAGACAGGTGATATGGCCCAAGCACGTGAAACCACTCACATAATCACCAATAACACAGACAGGTGATAAGGCCCAAGCACGTGAAACCACTCACATAATCACCAATAACACAGACAGGTGATATGGCCCAAGCACGTGAAACCACTCACAATTTTTTCTTAACAATACATAATTTAAAATGTGGTTGTTACCAGGGATCAAACCCAGGACCACTTGCTCATGCACAGTGTTATAACCAACTAATGGGAAACCAAACATTTCATTTCAGTTCTGTGTTTATAACTGTTAAGGGATACTGCTATGCTACAATCTCTCTCTCAACAGACCAATGGAAATATTATTTTTTCAAAGATTTTTTTTTATCCATGGATTATTTCTACTCTGCTAATTATACCTGTCATTCTTCATGATTTCCTTGGTCAGTAGATCTTGAAGTAGATTCTTCTTAACACAGTCGAACTGGACCCTGGCAGCTTCCCATGACTCCTCAATATCCATTAAGTCTAGCACAGCAAATTTACCATACCTTGTAGAAGAGAATTAAAAATAGGTCATAGCAGAGATGATTACTCAGTTCTAATTGGATATTCAAGCCCTAATAGTATTACTAAAAGTAATCTCACTGTCAAATCTGCACATCACCTCAATACCCAATGTATTTACGAGCATGAACATCTGGCCTGAAGAACCGTACTTACCTAATAGCTCCGAGAATAGACATGCGTATAGTTTCAGGCTGCATGTGCTTTGGATTGCACACATTTATGTAGTTGGTATCTCTGTACCGCAGGAATGTGGTGGCTTGCTGACCACTGTCTAGAATAAGTGGCCATCTACACGACAAAACAAACAAACAAACAAATCAGGTTAAGCGAACCTCCCGAAACCCTGAATATTCTGTGCTTGGTGTGGGCATTATTTAATGGTGCTCATTGTGTTTTGTTTCTTAACATTGTAGGCCTTTTAGCTCTCCAACTAAAAATTTGTGCAGGAAAAGTGAATTAGAAATATTTCTACGAATTTATTGTATCTTCAAGGAAGTTTGAATTTGAAATTTTTATGTTGAGAATGTGTGAATTATCCAAAGTTCTTACTTGTCACTAAATGCTATCTTATTGCCCACATCTTTCATGAGGACATCGTCCAGTTCTCGGATATTGATCACAATGTTGGCCTTGTCTTCTTCTTCATCTTCATCTTCACCAATAACTGCATGTATGCACACACAAAGTGTAGCATTACGAAATCAGACAATTCGCACAACTGTAGACTAATTTTAGTCAGTACCATTTCATATGACTATATTTGGCATACTTAATTTTCAATTATTATTAGCTAAGTGTTAGCTTGGGTACAAATAGTGAACGGGGAGCTACCCTAACAATAATTCACACTGCTCAATAAGCATGTATACTGTATTCACAAAAGTTCACGTATTAGTTCTATAGAATGGTTGTAGTCAGAGAATTGGTATGGACAGATAAGCTGATTCCTAAAGAACTCAAGTTTTAATAGAAGCGATCCCGAGTGAAAAGACACTATAACAATTTCATATCAATTGAAACTATTCAAGCACTGACGCTAAAAACAAACAAACAAACAACAACTACACATTAATAGCTACCTCCAAACTGAACAGGTATACAATTTTACATTATACAATATACTTACTGCCTTGAAATTCCTTTCTTTTCATCCTCAGCTTAAGACGAGCCTATAAATTATAGTACAGCCACCATTTAATTGTTTATCCTCCTCTGTAATTAAGTAGCTTACTTGCTGTAGCTTCTCTCTGGCGTCTTCTGCCTGAAGTTTGCATTTCTCCATCAAATCTTCTGCATCATGTACTGCCTATAATGTCATAATCTTGATGTATTTTAAAAAGTTAAGATAGCAGCTATTTTTCAATATCGGGAGTCAACCCAGTGTATTCCCAAGGGGAGAACAGGACTCTCACTTGTAGTAGTAAGGTCATGTGACCACACTCATTGGTTATCACTTAATACAATCAGCAAATGAACCAAAAAAATTATATACTGCGTGTAATTAAACCAAATCAAGGGAATCTGTCAAATCTTTGTGTGCATGAAATAATAAGAGGTAGTTTAGTTTGTGAGTCATGCTGTTTTGCATATAGGTTATTACTCATCAAAGCACATATTTTATTTGCTTCACAAATAAATCTCTTCTGACATCAAAGATAGTGCAGAGTCATGAAACATCTACCAAAACAGCTTGATACCTGCTCCCCAAGCTGCCTCGGCATTGCTAAAAACCTTATAGTGACAAAACAGCCTCACAAACTGGTAAAGATTGCCAGGACAAAGCCTCACCACCTTGCATTTCAGTCAAATTATTGATGGTGCTATGACCATGCTAGCCACAGTGGTTCCAATGCTCCTGACTATACATATACTGCACTAGGTGTATATATTATTGTAAATATATAATATACAGATAGGTATAAGCTAACACATCAGGTGGGAAGAATAACGGACTGCTTAACTTCCTGACCGGTAATGTGATGTCTCCTTTACTGGCTCCATACGTGTCATGCTCATTAATTCTCTTGTTCAGTTCCTCATGCGCTTTCTTGAGCTGCAGAAATACATAAGAATTGTTAAGTATGATAGAAACACCAGGCCTCAACCATCGTAAGTTATTTATTTATTAAATCCACCAGTCAACTAATCTAATTATGTTGAGCTATTTTGTTTCTATCTTTCTGTTTCTAAATTATTGTGGTGCAAATAAGCCTTCAAGCATAAACGCTTGCAGTAATGGTGCGTCAGTCTAGTCAATAGCTATAGAACATAAAATAAACACAAACTTACAATAAATTTATATAATTAACTACTGAGTCTATGTTTCTAGCGTTAAAAGCTATAATAAAAAAAAAGTAAACCCAACCAAAAATTCTGAAATAAAAAATTATACAATTGTTTAGTTATTAATGGCTCAATAAAAAAAATCACCCATCCTTTACCCATCCATCCTTTACCCATCCATCCTTTACCCATCCATCCTTTACCCATCCAGCCTTTACCCATCCATTGCACTCGCTCACTTGCTTTTGCTTTGATGAATATTCTTTCTCTGCTTCCTCAATTTCTGACTGAAGCCTGCGTGCAAAATTGTACGCAGCACATCAAATCAAACTAACAAACACTTCAACTCCTCTCCTCACTCATTCTCCATGGACTGCTTCAGCTTCTTCTCCTCCTCTATTCTCTTATTACGACTGATTTCTAAACCTTTAAGAAGCTCTTCTGTCTTACTTATGTCCCAACTCTGCAGATGCTTTTCTGTCTCTGCCTGAGCTGCCACCTGTACAGAAACAACAAACAACAAACAACATACCACATGCATGCATGCATACATACACACATACATACATACATACATACATACATACATACACAATGGTAACTATATCAGCAATCAAATCAATGTTAATCAATCAGACTTTTAAAAATAACATACAGTCACTGCTGGTTCAAATCTCACTATTTTAGCTATTTAGAGGCCACTGCTTAGTGATTCACTTGTATGCGATCGTTAGTGACAGAATCATTTCTACGGTCTTACTCTAAACAATATATAACTTACATGCTTAAACACACACACACACACTCACACTCACATGTTCAGGGATTGCTCCATCATCTGCATGAATCCTGGGATCAGACCCGAACTCTAGCAACACCTACACGGTACACACCAGCAACTACATGGACAAACATGTATAACACTTTGTGGCATGCAATACACGAAACTGTGCGGCAAAAAATCAATGAAAGCCGCTAGAGGCATACATTGCAAAGCTGTGCTCTACTAGTCCATAATACACATCATAAGTATGAATTATTACATGGACTGAGTTTATACTGCAAATATATAATCAGTGATACATAATGATTCTCACTTGAACTGCACGTTGGTGTCCGGCAAATGCCGCTCGGTAGAGTGGTGTGCGTCCAAACTGCCCTTTACTGTTGAGATGTGCTCCTAGTTGCACCAGCAATCTATTTAGACACATGCACAACACACACTCACTCACATACCCACAGCATAACCACAATATTGCTTCAAACTGTGGAATACGTGGGTCCCTAAACTATTCCTAAACTATTTCAGTTCACAGTTACACAATAAATTGCTTTCCTGCAAACTCCTATTGCTGAACTCATAAGTCATCATGACATCATTTTGTGTATTTTCGATTGTATTTTCAAAATAAATCTTGATTAATGTAATGAAAATTGATTTTGTATCTCTGTATACTATATCTCACATATATAAATGAATTATATTTTCTTGTGTAAATACTGAATAACTCTAAGTATATGTTACTTGATGGTGGCTGGGTCTCCTCCAGCTGCTGCCTCAGAGAGAGGTGTGTTGTCATTCGCGTCTGTGCACTCCACCAGTTTGTACTGCTGTCTAGAAATACTCGCCTCTCCAGACTCACTGTATACCTTAGCAACCTGAATGCAAATATAATTACACACGTTCAATCACATGTGCACACACTCACACACTCACACACACACATTCTCTTGCAACCGCTAGCAGTTATGCACACCGGGCAGAGCCTGGATGTCTGTGCACTAAGCAGGCACTGTGAGCCGTGCAAGCAAAGCTCCTGGAGCTGGGCTAAGAACTCCCAGGAGAAAGGCCTTTTTCCTCACAGCAAGTGGTGTGGGCACCCGAAGTCTCACCTGAGAAATTTTGCACCCCAGCAAATGCCAGGTACCCAATCACAGCTGGGTGGACTGGTGGGGCTGGTGGGAGGCAGATGGAAAAGTTGCATGAGGGCTTGAACTCCGGACCTCAGGCCCTGAGCCCAGGACACTACCACTACACCATATAGCCACCCACCATACACACACAGTAGCACAAATCACAGATTGTCATTTTTAACACACACCATGTTAAGAAAATTTTAGAGTGGATGGGGAGTAGGGAGAAAGAGTAATTGGAGTGGCCGACTTCAGCATTAACTAAAGTCTCTTTAATATCCCTGAGTTGTAGTTTTTGTTTTTTGTTTGTTTGTTTGTTTGTTTGTCTGTTTTACTTCATTTTTGGGGGGGGGGGGGGGGGGGGGGGGGGGGGAAAGTGATTGGTAAACTTGGGCCATGGAACCTGTAGCTCACTGTGTGGTAAGATGAGTTTGAGACAGACGATAGCATGTAGACAGACAGGATAAATATTGTGATTCTAATCCCTCATTGTGCATGTGCTGAGGATCAATAAACACATTACAACACGCCCACACACTTCATATACACAAACATTCAAGAAAAATGGCTCACAATGTCCACATAAGGTCAAAGGGTGACATTTAATTCCATGTAGAGCTCCTCCTATGATATAGTGCAGCTAATTTACATTGCAGTGGCTGACTTACTTCTTTGAGTAGTGTGTTTATTTCTGCAGTGTCTCCATCGAAAGCTGCCTCAAGCATTTTCTTAACACGTGTTATGTGCTCCCTGTGTCTCCTCCTGGCCTCCTCCTCTCTCTTCTGCTGCACCTCAGCCCTTTCTCGTTCCAGACGAGCCATGTGAACAAATGCCTTTCCACACACACACACACACACACACACACACACACACACACACACACACACACACAAACACACACACTTGAACCATTTCCTTGTGCATTCATGATTAAAATGCCTGTATGATTACAAAGATGATGATTCCCATCATCAAATGCATGTATATTTTTATTTAAGCATAGGTGTATTTGTTCTAAGCAAGCAGAGTTGGAACTGTTCAACTGAGAAGTTGTGAGGACTACAGTAAAACTGTTTTGGGTGCTTGGGACCAGGAAATATAACATTGTTGGTTGGTCAAAACCGTATGTAGTTTACACAAGAATTATTTCTAACTGCAAAGCTCTAGGTGTTTGATATAGTCCTAACATACTTCTCTCTGAAGCTTCTCTATCATTTCTTCATATTCTTCCTTCTTCTTTTTCAACGTCAGCAGCAGCTTCCTTGCCCTACAATACAAATGATATATGCATTTGCCAGTTGGCCTCAAGTTTCCTTAGCAGTAAGATAAGTAATTAACCCCCAGTGCGCATGCGCAAGAGGGTTATAGTAGTCGTCCTGTCTATCTGTCTGTCTGTCACACTCTAATTATGGAGATATGACAATTAACTGCTAATTTAGGTATGAACTTACTCAGAATGATGACGTAAGACCTTTTATTGTGCTACTTGTTCGAATTTTGGGCTGATTTTTGAGAAAAAGCTAGCTGTCAGCTCTGTGTAGGTTCAAGCTTTTGTAGGTAACACCCCCTATCGGCACATCACAATCACATGAGCAAATAATTTCCTTTCTGCCTATGCTAGTCTTTGCTTTATGCTGAAAATGTAATGAGTGCTGAAATTCAGTTTAAACTATATACCAGTGAGAGTCTCCTGCATGTTTAGCTACTTCTTTTAGACAGCAATTAGCTACATCTACTGTTTTCATTGCTTGAGCTGTATTGATACCTGATTAGGAATAGACAAATACATTACTTTTTCAGTCTGAGAATTAATTTTGTTACAGCTAGCTAGTGTATAGCAGTGCTGAGGGTTTGTACCTTAAGTACTTCATACAAGATTGATTAGCACACAACAGGACCAACAGAGCTTTCCACTACTACACAGTGATCATGAATATTGATATAACCATGTGAATAACTTAAATGAGCTAAATTCTCTCTCTTTCATGGCTACTGCGGTGCAACCAAAATCCCTTAAAGATATACAGCAAACCCTTAAACTAAGTACCATAAAAATATTTTAGATAAAACAGTCACACACATCACACCCTAACTATACCTCATGTATTTGACCCTTTACTAAACTACTATGCAGTGAGGAAAGTGTTAGAGCAACTAATTATGCGAACCCCCATTAAAGGATGACCATATTATCTAATTCCAATATATGCGGAACCGAAAGACCACCCCGCCCACATTCTAGTTAGGCAAACCACGACGCTGTTTCCACACACTCTTATGATGTTTTTGTTCCTTTCCCATAATGTTTGAAGGGTCTGACTATGCGCATGTGAAAAAGACCTTTACCTGTAGCCTCTGTAAGCTTTCTGAATTTTTCTTGCCATGTCATCTTGTTTAGTCCATACTCTCTGCTTTGGCTGCTTGGCTGAATAAAAGAGTGCACAAATTTTTTTTCATGTTCTTTTGATCAACCAAAATGGTGAGGTAACCCTTTACCCATTACCTTCAGATGTTTTGTCATTGGAAGCTGTGCCTTTCTTTGCAGTATTGCTGGTACCACCTGGCCCTTTCCTTCCTGCAGACACTGTAGCAGGACCTTTCTTGGTAGACTGATTGACAACATTTTACAAAAAAAAACAAATGAAATAACAATGGTTGTTGCCATGGCAATAACAATTTTCTATAAACAATATCAAATCTATAAATCCCACTGCTACTAAGTCGTGTGAGCATTGAACTTTAAGTCGGCCAGTATGCTACTAGCATTACTTTCAACTTAAATAATTCTAATGAACGCGTAACCAATACTTTACTGCAAAGGAGAGCTATACAGCGTAAGAGCTACAACCTGGAGCATTACATAGCTATACCTGGAGCTTTCCAGGGGCCCTAGATGCCGGCTTCGTGGCCGGTCCTGACCTTCCAACACCCGCTTTTAAGTTCGCCGCTGCTTTGGTTTTGGGAGGCATTTTGCAATTGCACGAAATTTGTCTATTGCGAATAACAACCTTAAAGTACCACATCATGAATATAATTAAAGTAAAAGAGACTGTGAATCGGTGATGGTGGTGATGCCATGTATATCAGAAACTGTTGTGAAGTTGTGAAAAGATTTATGACAATGACTTCCTCAAATGACATGTGCTTTGGACTCAAGATTAATCTTGCCATTTAAATGTAAGACCAACCTCCACTGGTTCACTTCAGTGAGTCTCCTTCAGGTCCATCCAAAACAATACCCGATATCCCTCTCACATCACTCTCAATTTTATCTCTCTTAATCCTCCTCCTTCTATTAGGCAAATCCTCTCTATACTGCATGTTCAACTCAAAATCAATTACATAAGGAAAGCCAGATATTTGAAGTCGGCAAAGCTTCTCATCTTCCTTATAAGCTGCTTCTATCTCTTTAGAGAGTCTTTCTTCAAACAACCACCAACCACCACTTCTCGCTTCATAGTACCATTCGTAAGCCTCTCCCTCACTTCGACCCAAATTGGCCTTTATGGAGTCCTTGTTAATAAGAGAAGGGTTGGAGAGATATCCTGAAGGGATTCGCGTACGGCAGAGAGCACAACGTTTGCTTCTAACTGCTACGCCTTTGATACATAGGAAACAGAAGACATGGGAGCAAGGCAAGAGGACTGGATGAACATACGGTTCTCTACATATGCAGCACAGTTTATCTCCATCCTCTATACTACCTTCCTCCGTCTCTTCATTAGAACTGTCAATTTTTATCTTTGACACACTTTCGCTCAGTTCATCCATGACAAAGATTTAAAAATGGTAAAGATCGACAAAACCAAACAAAACAAAACTAAAACATTGCCGCACCAAAATGAATGTGATTTCAAAAATAAAAATTATTAATAAAATTAGAAGTCAAACTCTTCCCCCCCCTATGTTTTGAATCCGTCTTTATGAATACTATCGATTTCTTTCTACCCTGAGAAGAAGATCCCTCAGTCTGTGAATGGGCATGCTCCAAGCAGAAGTGAGACAGGCCTGGGCCCTAAAGATCAGTTCGCACATCTTGTCCGGATCAGTTTCAGCACCACCAATTTTGACCTCAGGAAAAGGAGGACTGAACCGATAGAAGGGAATATTTTGCTTTTCACAACGTAGCCTGCATGATTCAGCTACTTCTTCCTCCAGAGAACACTATTGAAACAAAAGGAAAAAATAAAATAAAAACAATAACAATATTTTATCACCATAATAAAATAAAAATCTTACTCACAGCAGTTCCAAGAAGACGCAGCAAATTTTTAAGCTCTGAGAAAAAATTATAAATGTGAAGCGTGTGACGTCCTAGGGTCATGTACTTCTGAATGCTGAAGTCTCCAAGTTCTTCTGGACGATATGTCCCACAGCCAACTGACACAACACATGCATACTTGGGTGCCTCCTATAACACAAACACACAAAATTCTTTTTTTATCCTCCCTTCTTCTATTTGCAAATATTTGTTTACTTTGACAATACGGACAGGAACAACAGTTTCAATAAACATACACACACAATAGATTCCATAAGAAGTAGCTATAGCCCTTGCCTGAGTTCCTTTACCCATCCAAGCTGCCATAATAGAGGTTTGTGAAGCAGACATACTTACAAGATCATATTCATAGATGGTTTAATAAAAAGTGCTACCTCATTAATTATTTCCGAGCATTATTCATATTAAGAAAACCTGGTCCCTTTACATTGAGACAAGTAAGAGTATCACCAGCTAATTATAACAAAATCTACTGGTTTTTTGTTTGTTTGTTTGTTTTTTACTGTATTAACAAGCTGATTATAACAAAACCTACTGCAATGTTAAGTAGTTCCTGTTGAGTATCCATCTCTTTCTGAATCACCGTCAGCCCAAAATCAGTGGGATTGTTAGCTTTGAGGCCTCCATCAATGTAGTTATCTTCAGGCTCAAAGAAGACTGGACCTGAGCTAGTGTAGCGAGCTACTTTCCACACCAGAGCTGAAAAATACAATGCAACTATGAAAAATTGGTAAGTGGATACCATGAAAGTAAATCAATGTTCTTTCATGAATATGAATGTATATAAATGATACACCATTGAAGCCATGTTAGTTAAGCACTATTTATTTCAGATTACTGTTTTAATCCTTAGCTGGCAAGTAGAAAAAAATCAGGAGTAGAAAAAATCAGGAGTAATAAGATTAATATAAAACTAAGGTGGACATCCACAATGTCATCAAGCAGGGCTTCATAATAGTAAATTTATTTTTCTCCGGCTGAATTGTTTTTATGAAGAAAAAAAAGAAAGATCAATTTAAGATATAGCCTCCCCCTATGGTTAGTTTGTTTAAAAATGTCCAACACTTTTTTCAAAATCAACCCTTTCTAGTTCTGGTCCTTCGTCAGTTATTTTGACTCCACAAAATTCCCCTCCCCATTGGAAAAATCCTGTAGAATCCCCATTAAGTATCCCATGGGTTTTCACAGGAGTATAGACGACAACTATGGTTTATGAGTGAGGATAGCCTTTGGTATTTGTAGTCACATGATGGATACACCCATTGATTGGGGGGGGGGGGGGGGGGGGGGGGGGGGGGGTTTACCTATAACCTGTTATGTAGCATCCATTTATTCAATGGGTTAATGTGATGATAAGGACTATGAAACATCCTCATTACAATCGGTGAAGTCACTCAGACATATAGACTATGGATAAACTTCATTCACTCACCATCTCTATACTTGGCATCACCATTGAACAAACAGTTGTTAAAGAACACCAACTTCAAGTCAGTATGTTCGCAGTCTACTGCACTTATTAATACTCTAGATACAACAACCACAACAACAACGACAACAACAACGACAACAACAACTTGCATATCAGGCTGGTGTTCACTTGAAGGCTTACTTGGGTTCAGTGATGTCACCCATTTTCATGTCCTCTCCAAAATACCCCTTCAATATTGCACTAAAGCCTTCACTATCACAGCCATAACCGTATCTGTTCTTTGTACCAAATACATTATCTGCCATTTCAAAAAACAGCTGCTTCAACTCTTGGAGCGTCTTTTTCTCTAAAAAAGCAACAACATGCACTAAGTCAAGGTACACACACACACACACACAAAAAAAAAAATACACATCATTATATATAATCCTAAATTAATATATTTCATCAAGCTATAACTAGTGATGTGTTTGAGCAAAAATGGCAAGTGAGCCTAAAACTACACTATTGTTAAATGATTGATCTTAATTTCTAACACTCAAGCTACTAAAAAAAATCTAGTTTATAAAAAAATGTGTATACAGTAAAGGGGTTTCAATGCCATAGTAACCACTCGCTACAACCGTTTGAATAATTCGTGGTTAGTCTAAGGCCAAAGAATTTCAAGTAAATGCTGTTGCGCAGGGCTTACAACTATGACAAATAGCGCATTAACTTACCACTGCCACTAACTCAAATAGAAATGAAACTCCGGTAAGTTTTTTTAAAGTTTTAACTGCACCCGTAAAATAATTCAAAACGGTGTTGGTAAACAATTCAATTTCTAGAAATGTTTACAAAACACCAACATGGGTTGTTGTTGTTTCACAGTAACATATCTTACAAGCAAGTGATCAAGGATACTGCTCCTGGAGATGTTTTTACAAGAGAAGTACATTTTCAAAGTTCCCCAGCTAGCCATAAGCATCAAAATTGAAAGTACATGGAGGGCTGGTAGAAATAGTTCATCTCTCTATTTTGTTTAACCATCATGTAGTGTGAAATCATTCTATGAACATAATTTCATCAGCCTTGAGCAGTCCCACAAAGTAAACGGATACAATACTCGCTAACCTGTAGCATTTATAGTAGTCCTGTCTGTCTGTCTGTCTGTCTGTCCGTCTGTCTGTCACGCTCTGAATTTGGAGATTACTGACAACAGTTGATTTAGGTATTATTAACTTACTCAGAACGAGATTTAAGATCTTTCATTGAGTTTTTTTGTTTTTTTTCAGGCTGATTTTTGAGAAAACGCAAAGCTTTCAGCTCCATGTAGGCACTAACTTTTGTGGGTAATGCCCCCTATCACATCGTGATCATGTGAGCTAATCATTGCTTGCGGCCGCGGTATTTGTTTTAAGCTGCCGGGAAGTTAACGGAGTTGCTGGGAGTGGAGATTTGCGTTGAAAATATATAGCTAGTTAACGGTGAATGTCTCTGGCCAGTTTAGCTCCTTTTCTTATGAAGACATTGTTTACATATACCGTTTTCATTGCTCGAGCTATATTGATGCCAGATTAGAATAGCCATTAAATTATTCTTGTGGTCTGAGATGATTTTGCAATAGCTAGCTAGTGTATAGTAGCGCTGAGGGTTCGCACCTTTGGTGCTTCATTTTATTATTGCAAAAGGACTATACAACTCTAAACAAAAGCCAATACTCTAAAAAAAAAAGACCCTCTACAAATGCCTTCACTAGGACAAAACTAGGACAAAACAGAACATTCTAACATACGATAGACAAGAGCCAGTGCAATGATGGCACCAGCTGATGTGCCCACGATCCAGTCAAACAGATCCACTATTCTTCTCTTGGTCAGCTTCTCTATGTATATGAGCACCTCAATGATAATGAGTCCCTTGCAGCCACCTCCATCCAGGCACAGAATGCGCTGGCCATCCTTCACACCAGCCTCCAGTGGAGTCTCCCCAGTATGAGTCCTGACACTGGCCTCAGACTGAGCCATATCTAACTGTGGAAAACTACCCTCTAAAATATAAAAATATAAATCGTATAAGATAATGCTCTTTTTAATCCCTGGGCATAATTCAATTAGTGTGTGTGTGTGTGTGTGTGTGTGTGTGTGTGTGTGTGTGTGTGTGTGTGTGTGTATGCATGTGTAAGCAGAGTGTAGTGCATGCAGGCATGCAACTCTCTCTTTCTCTATATTATAGATTAATCATTGAATACCGCAGAATATCATGAGTCTGTCGGCTAGCATTTGCACGAGTGCCGCAGGCCACAAGTGTAAATGCCACCGACAGAAGAGTGATATTCCTGCGGTATCCAATAAATTTACAATTACGGAATGTTTTTAGAAGAGCAAAAAACAACAACAAAAACTGTAATACTCAAAATAAAACATTACCCAACTTGATGGTAGCTATCGTTCATGTAAAGGGATAAATGAAAAGTGAAAAATTGAGAATATTTCACCCAAAGAATTAGACAGATTTCTCGCAGGGTGCAAGCGGTAGTCTGTATGAACCGAGCACTCTCATAGCTAGTAATAAAAAGTCTCTGCATTCATATGCAGCTATTTTATTTAACGTAATTGGCACAGAATGGTATTATAGAATTAGCAGATCCTCAGGGGACGCAATAAGCGTAAAGTGTAGCTTAGGGGGATGCAATAACCCAATGCAATAACTCCGCCCCTTTACGGCGGAATATTGCGGGCACACAATACTTTCCAATTCAATAAATTTTCTATGTAAAGGCACTCAATAGGCTTTTTCAGTACACAATAAATATTACTTATTAAGTGAGTCAGAGTGTGATATGGAGAAATATTTCAAGAGCAGGCTAATTTATTTTCACAGCCAGAGGGAGTGAATATAAAGCCTGAGAGTGAAACATCTAGCCACATCACTCAGCTCAGTGTAATAAGTGGCTTATTCCACACTAGATATCTTCACCCCAGTAGTCAGTACTAGAGGACTGGTAACTCACTGGTAAAGTAGGTTGTAGGGGCTACCCACACCCCCAGCAGATATTTTAGCAGCTACTCTAACCCAGTTGGGTAGGGTACACAAGAGGAAGGTAGCTAGCTGTACAAACCAGGAAAGTGCTTGCAAGTTTGGCCTGTTGCTATGACTACCAAGTGTAATGAGCTTGTGCAGTACAAATATCTTGAGTTACCTCAAGGGTCATGTACCTAAAGATATAATTGTGAATATATCTAGGGTGGAATAAATAAATAAATATAAATATTATATAATAATATGAACATAGAAAAAAATGAATATAATCTAGTGATGTGCTTGAGCTAGCGAGCCTAAACATACATTATTGTTAAACGATTGATTTTAACTTCTAACATCAAGCTACTAAAAAAGTCCAGTTTTAAATTACGTATATATTATGGTAAAGGGGATTTAATGCCGTAGTAACCACTCCCCGCAACTGATTGAATTTTTTTAAAAGGCAAGAAAAAACAAGTCACGTTATTTAAATGTTTTCTTTGTGAAATTCTTTAGCTAATTAGTAGTTGTAATGCACAATACATTCACACAACTGAACATACCATACCCACACAAGACTTACTTTCATGCCTTTGTGTAGGGCTTACAACTGTGACAAATAGCGTATTAACTTACCACCGCCACTAACTCGAATAGAAATGGAACTCCAGTAAGTTTTAAAGTTTTAACTGCATCCGCAAAAGAATTCAAAGTGGCACAAACAATTCAATTTGATGATACGGGTAATGATTGATAAAACGGAGGATTCTGTTTAGTGGTTCGGGACAGGGTCGATCGCCGAACTGACACAAAAATGTCAGGGTCAAAGTACAAAATGACATACGTACGTCCAAACATATAATAAACAAACAAACATCCCCAATTGTTAATTATGTTACCCCTGTAAGTGTCTCGCTCGCCAATAATTCACTGACCAAGGACCGCATGCATAAATAATGTTTCCAACGTATATGGGATCATGCCCAGAGAACACATGACACCTTGTAGATTACAGAATGCCTCTCATGTTTGCTAGCCCTATAAACATGCTGCCTATATATAAGTGAGTTGTAATCGAGGAACTCTTATTTCTTACCGGAATATGTACTACCAGGAGTTACTGTACGTAATCACTCTGATGCCTCAAACAAATTTAAATCTTGCACGCAAATTTAAATCTTTGTTTTGTCCAAGTCAGTTGAGGCTCATTGATAAACTCGTGTGATGACTGTAGTTATTATGTATTGCATGTCACAATGAAATCGCCTAAGTAGCTAAAAACTATTTATGTTTACAACTTTGTACAGTAATTAATAGTGTAGTTACTAAGCCTGGCGCTACAGGTACTGGTGAATTAGCTAAGTAATGTCATGCTGAGCTGTGTTGTTGTGTTGTGGCTTTGGAACCAATTTTCTATTACATGTATATTTTTTTGTGACCCAAGTTGTTATTCAGTGAGGGCAATAACTGTTGGCTTTGGAACCTTGTGACCTAGTTGTTCATGTAATTACGACTATTACTGTCAACAATGTTTAACTCCCAAATGCTTTCACTTCCTAATACATTCACAAGTTAGAGTGTTCATTTCTCCTTATAAATTGCATTTTTTATTGGAGACGAAGTTACACTACAATTTTCAATCAGTCATTAGTGACTACTTACCAAATCACGTTGGTTCTTTCACACCATTTGCACATGCCCAGGTTAATGGCAACACATACCTATGAGAGAAACTGGCATGGCATCTGGAACTGGCATATCCTTTAGCTTCAACTCTCGTAGCTTCTTGCCTGCCAGTGCATTCCTAGTCTGCAGGAAGTCCAACATGGCCTGTTACACACACACACAGAGAGAGTACTAATAGGCAAACATTGACAAAACTCCTGGCAATTACCTGGTTGTTGTTAAGAACTGCATGATCCATTGGGCTCCAATCACTGTTGCTTAAGCAATTCACATCAGCTCCAAATACAATAAGAGATTTCACTACATCAAGAGCATTCTTCTACAGTAACAGAAAAATGACGAAAACTATATATTTCTGAGTGACATAAAAGAATTTTTACTTTCGTTCCAGAGATGTATCTTAAGTTTATGTGGGCTGATATACAATACCTATTGGGTTAAATTGGTATGCACAAAACTGCCTCTTCACCTCTGTTGCTAGATGCAGGGCAGTCTTTCCTTCTTCAGTGTTCCTGATGTTCACATCAAATTTGCTCCTATCGCAGTGCACCAAAAAGCACCACAATAAATTATACCACTTCTTATCTGATACAGTTCTTCTCACGAATGTGTGCAAAGGAGCGTCTCCTATTTCATTGAAATAGTTCACATCCACTTTCTTCCTCTTCAGTATGCTTTCCAGAGCCTGCAAACAATACCCTACCATAAACACCTGCGCTCTCTTCAGATGTTAAAACTGTAAGTCTGTACTTTTTTGTCTGTGATTGAGTGAAGCTCCATTGAAAGCTGATAGTTAGACTTCACGTACCGGCACAGCTAACAAACGACGAGCTGTTCAATATTGCTGAATCAGCATTTCCAGTGTTGAACTGAAACGAAAGTTACAAAACCCATACGCTGTTGACATTTATTTATAGATCATTACGACATAATTAATAGTCTTCTAACAGTCCAGCTGATCAAGAAAAGTTTTCAGTGTAATGAATCTACCCATTCCCACCAACCACGATGCAGATCAGTAATCACTGCCTGGTATTGCATATTTTCTCCTGTTATCCTTGCAACATTAACCAATTAATACTAATCACACATGTCAAGACACTCTAAGATAATATCAAGCAAAGACAAATAAACAATGCAATACTGAAGTGTTTGAAAAGTAATCTGCATGAGCTTGTAGTTTGTGGTACAGTTGATGTTCATTAGTCTTGACTTATTTACTGCTTCATCTCTAGGATACTAAAACAAAACAAACAAAATTACAATAAATAATACTGTTGACAAACACAACATATTTCCTTCTCAGCCATGACATAAAGTTTGAGGTGCCACTCCACTATAAGCCACCTATCCCTTACTGACTGCATCTAACTAACCTAGGAACAATTGAATGCATGACCTTCATTTTTTTGTTATTGCCAAACCCACACAATTAAATGTAGTTAAGCACACAATAGTGCCAATTAAAACATACATGTCTATCGATAACGGGGAGATTCTGGTGAGTACCTACAGTGCAAAAACAAGAGAAATGTTATGACTACATGGCATTCAGATGAAGCAAGTTCATAAAAAAGAGTAATTAGTGACTATACAATATAACACAATTTTAGTCATCATATCGTTATCTCATCAAGTGCATTTTCTGAAAACACACTTACCTACTGCGATAACGAGGAGAATCTGGTGAACGAGCCCTGTCATATACAATCGCAAACAAATCAAAAACTCAAAAAATAACGGGGATTCTCTCATAAGCTCCTTTACCAGAACCTTTCAAGCTTAGAATTATTAAGACATCTCAACTGGACAAACACTATCATGCTCAATAGCCTCCCCTGGCACTGCTTAAATAACTATATCCTCCCTCTTATAACAGCTACAAACACCTTGTACACACACACACTGAAGGAGCCTAACACACAATTTAAGTACCTTCGTCGTGGACTTTTTGACCCACTTCTCCTGTCTCTATCCCGAGAGCGTGACCTATCCATCCTGAAAGAAATAAGATTACATTAACTCCTTCTAGTTTCACTACATTCACTTTCTACGAGTCATCACACCACACATGCGGCTAGAAACTGACCCCAAAACCAGATGGTACGAGTTGCACTAATAGTGAAGGCTGCTTGGGAAAATTTTGTAGCAATGAATGGGAAGAAATGAAGATATGTAGGGGGGATGAGCTGGAAGATAATGTAGGGGGCACTGTAGGAAGAAGGTAGGGGGACTGACAGTTTTATTGAAGAATAGTTTTTTGAAGAATGAGGGAGCAGATAATTTGGAGAAGCAAATTTTTTTTATGAAGAAACGCAGGTGGGTGGGGATAAAGTCATCCTGGAAGTTGAACCATAGCTCATTGTTTGCCTGAGCCTGAGCTACTGGTGATCCAGCAGCACCTTTTCATGCAGGTGGAACTAAAAGGCTGGTAGAAAAGGTGGGCAGAACCGTTGCAGCATGAGGCTGAATGGCAAATGCTGAGATCGCTAGCGCAGACAGCGTTTTAGAGTTAGAAGGATGTGCAAAGGTCGTCAAGAGCAGTGGGCCATGCATTCCTGTAAAAGTGAAAGTCTCCTGTAATACTTAGCCTGTCAATAAACAGCACAGTTTCCTGGTTATAACAATGTTCTTCACTAACCTCTTTCTATAAGGGGGACTCCTATGGCGATCCCTGTCCCTGTGGAAATTGTCTCGTCTTTGACCTGGGGCAGGTCTGCAGAATGGAAAGGGTAAGATTGTGCATACCACCACCATAAGTCCATTCTTACTTTGTGCTGTTCTTAGCCAATTCTACACGAATACGAACACCACACACCATTCTCCCATCCATGTCCCTGACAGAATCCTCGGCATCTCTGGGGTCTTCAAACTCAATAAAGGCAAAACCTACGCGTAAAGAACTATTACACAGGTAACGTGCCGTCATGAACGTGTCTTACCTGGAGGATTCCGGGCCACCCAAACGCTCTTCAACGGGCCATACCGCTCGAACTCTCTTTCCAACTCAGGCTTAGAGCCGCCCGAGCCCAAATCGCCGATATACACTCTAGTGTTTGCTCGGTAAGAAGACATGACTGTCGAGTCAGTCAGACACTTAGCTTCAACTTCAAATGAATTTCCACTATCCCACAACGAGGAACAAAATGGCGGTTTATCGTTACGATTACGCATGCGCAAATTTCCCCGCCCAAGTTTGAAAACATGTGCAACAACAACATAGAGCCCACTAAATCGCAAAGGCAACACATTTTCGTTTTTTTTTTCAGTGCACTTTTCAGTCTTTTATCATTGCTTGTTTTCCTGCTTTTTAAAGCATGTGAAACCCAGCTTTAAAATTTTGTATTATTACTGTTTCTTCTATATAGCTATATTTTCATTTATCATTACTTTATATTATGTTATTATTTTGCTTCAGTTATGCTGAAGCAAATGTTTTAAACAGATTAGATTAAGCCATACATTTCCTATTAGGAGGGGCAAGCGGAATGTGTGAAAATACAGGTGTGCTTGAGTCGGCCAAGCTGCTTATTATGAGCCTCTCATAGAAATCCCATTCTGCTGGTGCTTCAATCACTCATTATCCTAAGTGGTAAAGTTTGTTAACTGACATTAGTGATTTTGTAATGAGAACTGGTACCAATTGTCCAATCATCAATGCCACTAAGAGGTCCAAGTTATTAATTGACTTGGCATCTCGAGTTAATCATTCATCTCTACTGTAGTCTATTATACTTGCTGGTTAAATTCTTTTGGTACTCCTTAGAAGTGTGGACTACCATAAGTCATTGAGAATACAAGCACTTGCCTCTTTTGGTCCAGAGCTTACTAGCTCACTTGCAAGACCCTTTACCCTCTAGCCTGCAAGACTGTAGAGCTTCCACCAGGTCTAAAGTATGTATGCGTGCAAGCGTGTGTGTACAAGTACGAGTGTGAGGGTTCGGAGTTGAATATTGTGCAAGTTATAATAATAATAATAATAATTAAAAGACAATGATGGTGATGATCATAACAAAGGAGATTGAAAATGGGATTCTGCATCAGAGTTCTTCCTTGCAGGCCTCAAATGAGTGAATGGTATCCAAAATGACGATCCAGATTTGGTAGACACACAAACATGCTTCTCGTTCTCTTCTATAACTTTAACCCTCAGCCCCTTACGAATGGTGAAATTGCTGCTCACTGGCAGATCGGGCACAAAATTTTGAGTCACAGTGAATATTCTCCCAATTCTGCTACTGCAGTTTCGATTTTCTACCTCCAATTTAGTAACAGGATTCTCATCAAGCACAGAGGGACGAACTTCACTCCGTCGGATCATGAAATCGGTATACAATACTTGGCTGTTTGATATCTGCCAAGACTTGAAATAAGGCTGTAATTTCTTGTGCAGTTCACATGATTCCCGTGCCACTATTCCACTGCAACGTCCGTTAGTTCCGTATATCACATCTGCGTCACTATACAGGCAAGTGAAAACATCACCCACCTTCAGAGCCAGTTCTTCCTTGGATGAAGCTGTATGTTCCCTCACTGCCACCATATGAACGGTAGGAACAAGTTCAGACGGTTGGATATCGAGACCGTCCGGTGATTGGACATGGAGTTGGAGGTAAGACAGTTGGATAATCCTTGACTTGGATCCATAATACTTCCTAGATATTCGAGAGGAGGAGTAGGGTATGAATCCACGCTCCCGAGATAACGTCTCCACAAATATTCGTTCATCTATTCTATATAGAGCTTTCAGTAACTGCCCCTTTTTCACGCTCACATCATCCTCACTCTCCTTGGCAACATCATAGATTGGATTGATGAAGATGTTTGCACAACAGTCAGGGCTCGCTCGACCCAATATTCTCCAGAGGAAACTGACAGACTTCTTCTTGAGGAAGTCCGGACTGGGAGAAGAATAGTATTGGTCATTCAGATTAAGGCTGTACCTTGCATTCTGGACAACACTGGCACTCGGTACCAGCATGGATTGAACTCTGGTCACCATAGGAGACAGACCCGGCTGAATAGGTGCCACTTTGCGAGGTGAAACAGATATGGCGGAATCGTCAGCACAAGACAGTAAGTCTGGGCACCTCAAGCTCTCACTGATCTCCGACAGCAGGCTACTCGTGCTTGCCCCACTGTGAGCAGATTGAGCCAAGGATTGAACTTTAGTCTGAGTCTTGTTGATAGTGTTCGCTTTCCTTCGCAGAGGTGGAGGAGTCACTTCACTGGTCCAGCCATTTGTCTTCTCCCCCATCTTCTGATTTGAGCCAGTACTAGTTGAATTAGCCAGAGTCTGCAAACATGCCAGGTCATTCGTAATGGAACTTGTGGTTGCCGTGAATATTTCATCAAATATACTAGAAAACAAAATGAAATAAATAATTAAAATAAGTGTCGTAACAGATTTGATTGGAGTAAAAAAATCTAAAAACACCAGGTGACCCATAGAAACTGTGCCTCACCTGGATAAAGATGGACTAACACTCTGCTTCGTTCCAGCAGCGGAAGCTTTCTCTTTTTCTATCTGTTAAAAAAGAAAAAATAATAATGCTTGCCCACCAGCCTATAAAACCAATACTGTTGTTTAAGTGACACCATTCACAATAAATATTTCACACTCATGCACACACACACACAACACATACACAAATAAACACACACACACACACACTAGCACCCATAAAATATGAGCACCTGTGATAATAACTTGACTCAATCACTATTACACAGCCAAATAATTATTTTATCTTACAACTGAACGGACAGTCATTGACCTCAATCACCCAGAGCAAACCATCCATAGTAATTGGTCAATGAGTAGGTTGATTTGCTCTTGAACTTGTGCAATAACTCAAGGGGCACATGCAATCAGTACAATATTGTACACTAATATTAAGTCAAAGGACTCAATACAAAGTGAATAATTACAATAGATGAAGTACAAGCAGTGTGAATCCCCATATTGTGCACTGGACTAAGATACGAGACCTCTGTTTAATAATAATAATAATAATAATAATAATAATAATAATAATAAAAAGAGAGCATAGCAAAGAGATGCACTCCTAAGGATGTGCAACCGCAAGCCAAATTGTCAGTATAATAAACTACATATCTATATAATAATACGGTTGTGTGTCAGTAACGACAACAACCGATGACGGTGTGTATTCATGAATAATTAATGAGCTGATCATCGGGTTCAAACCTGCGACTGTCAATTGCAGAGTGCACACACAAACCATTGAATCTATGGGACCTAATAGCTTGGAGCATCTTGAAGTGCCTTATTAACCTATAAAAACTGAAAACTGGGTCGCTGAACCAAGTGAGAAAGAGTGCTCATCTACAGTAGCTAACCATAAGAAAGGCAGAGAAACAGGAGAATGCATGTCAATAAAAATAGAAGCAGGTGAGAAAAAGCTTACTGACTACTTCAATGAAGAAGTGAAAGAAAATACACGGAAAGGACAGAGATACTGAGGAGCAGGAGAGGTAAACAGGAGGAGAAGAGGGCAATCCTTAAATTGAAAAGAGGAATAAGAAAAATTGGGATGGCTGAGGAAGAAAGAGAGCAGGAGAGGGAAACCATGGATAAAAATACTTCATGCTATGGCCATTCAATAAAGACTTCTATGGTCTGGTAAAAAAAGCTAGCCTCAAAGCAAACCCAAATACCAGAGTATATGTTTACTTATGACTTCAATGAGAAGAATACACTTCAATTCCAGCGTGATGCTAAACACTATACTTAAACTCCAAGAAGCTAGGGGTAGAATTAAAGAATATACCTCTCCTCAAGGCCATAGGACAAAGCTTCTTTCATGAAGGTTTTACATTGAACACAAAGAAAAAATAAACATGTGTTCAGACAGGGAAAGCGTGAAGGACATCAAAGTTTGAACTGGGGACATCCACAGACTACGTCCTACAATAATTGAATTGTAGTTTAACATCATTATAGTACATAGTGTGAGAATACTATGTTCCATCTACTACTAGTAACAGATAAACAATCCGTGTTCTAAAACATGCTTATGCGACAGGATGGGGAAGTCAGTGAGATCACTGTGATACAGAATAAACAATTATTTATTAGGCTTCATCACACTGACAAGCCCACCAGGAAGAGTAATGATTGAACTTGTTTATATGTACTAAATCATGGGTTCGAGGAATTACTGCTGATAACACTCCTGATTTCCAATGGCAGTCATCTAGTGATAATTCCGAGAGTCGCAATTGGTTTCGGAACAGTGATAAAAAAACCCAAAAGAGAGGATTAATGTTGTTTTGAATAAGTCCATTAATGCAACGAGGGTCACTCCAAAATACCAATAACAAGAAGTGTACTTTGTTCCTTTTCTGCTTTTTTCTGACAAAAACAGTGGTGATAAAGCGATGATATCCAGTGAGGTTCACAAAACAAGACTTTAACTCCATAAATAATTCTCTGTATCCATCTTCTTTAGACAGAGATAGAGAAATCTCTTGCAAAGAAAGCGCTTTGTACAAGTAACAAAGAAATACTTTTTCTTTTAGCTAAAAGAACCAGGATATAGAACCTTGTTCCATAATTATTTGTGCATCTCACTCTATTAAAAAAAAACAACTGCAGGCGATTGAAGGGGAATTATAAGGAGAAACCTATAATATATATATATATATATATATATATATATATATATATATATACCAAGTGAACATTATCACCAGAAGGGCTGAGGAATGTCTGAGTTGTTCCAGCTGCAATGCATACCAGACCAACTCCATTGACAGTCTCACAAATTGTCTTAGGTTCACTTCACTGGATTGGATGCTTTAAATTCTCAACACAAATATGGCAGAGACAGGTGTTTAAGATAGGCTTTTCACCGTGAGCCTTTAGAAATTAATAAAATATATAAATAAATAATAAAAGTTGCATGATCATCATAGAGATACAATAATGGCCCGCGCTAATTTGTTTTAATTACCATTAGCTGATTCAGTTGTGTGAGAACTATTTCTTGATACATAATTATGCATCATAATGCAGTAACTAACCCTCAGAATTGAAGTCTCAACAAACTAATCCTTTCTAATTAAATCAAAACATCTGAATCCTTGCCCCCAGACATTTCCTATCTGCCAAATGTAATCCAATAAAGCTTGTGAACAGACACGTTCATACTCACCTGTTCACCACTCACATCCTGCCCACAAAGAGAGACGCACTTCACCCTCTTCTCTTCCAGTGAAGCCCACTTGGTCTTCAGAGAACCCACAGCAGCAGAAGCCGTGACACTAGGCACTGCCCAGACAAGCTGGTAGTTGGCAATATCTATTTTTTTCAGTATTACAAAGCGTGGATCTAAATCACAGACTCTGCAAAGAATCTGTTTGAAAATGGCCAGGTCTTGGAGAGTGGTGGAAGAAAAATCCCCGTCTATTTCCATTCTTAAAAGTTCCAAATGGTCTGACTCTCCTTCATGCTTCAGAGACGGCTGCGGGCAGTGGACTATGACCCTCTGCATGTACTCTTGGAGCACTGACTCGTACGCTTCCACAGCCCTCTCTCCATTGATGCCACAAAACTTCCTTGCAATGTCCGCAATCAGGTCATAGTTGTACCACGAAGAGTAGTTCCTCAGGGAGGAAATCAAGGATGGTATGGAGCTCACACAGAGCACCTGGCTGGTGCTGTCGAATGCCTTCAGGGCGCGGACCACTCCAGTGCAGTTCTGGAAGGAGAGCCACATTTGAAGCTTCTCTATGTACACACTGGAGGAGCCTTCCAGCAGAGAGCAAACCTCCAGCACAAAGTTCGAAAAGCTTGCTTGGATGTTCCTGGACTCAATGATCAGTTTCTGGGCTAGCTCACTTGGGATGCTGCGAGAGAACCTGGACTTGAACTCTACGGTAGGAGCCGGGTCTCCAGATGCACCGATTGTCAGTACCACTTCAACATGGCCTCCGTCGCCGTTGACCATGGGGGAGACTTCGTCAAAATTGCAATGGGTGTGATCTGTTGATCCGTTAAAGGCATGTCCCGATGTGCCGCTGTCGTAAAGAGAGGAATGGGTCAGAGTGGCTGAGGGGAAGTAGTTCATGGAACTGCTGTCTTGAACGCTGCAGGCTGACACTGCATCTCCGTCAACAGCTGTCCAGGCTATAGATATATAACATAAGTGTCAATGCTATTAGACCTGAACATTCACATGCATCTTGCATTCGCACAAACATACACATTCACATCACTCCAGTGAAAAGTCTCTCATATTCTTAGACTATACTCCAATTTTCATTGAAATTGACACACATGACCTCACCATGCTTTCACTCATGATATTTTCTGAGCATATACACTTCATTCTAAGACCATGGCTAGAAAAATATGAAACAGGTTGCAGAACTTATGGTTGAATAGAGTCTATAACTTAGTCATCTAGAAGAAGCTGTGCTTCAGGTAAAAAATGTCAATTTATAGGATATCTTACGGGTGTCGATGAGGGTATTCTATCAGAATGCTTTCACGTCGGTGATCTTGAGTAAGTAATACTATATAGTTCCCTCATATGAAATTGGCGTATGGTACAAATACTGACGCCATTTATTTCACCGAGTTGCGTAAGTCTCTGTACACATTATACTGGTTGATTTAAACTTTTAAGGTCCAACAGTTACCTGAAGTTCAGACTAGCTTCTACATCTACATAATAACTGATATTGAGTTCAAGTGTGTGTAGCTCATAGCCTCATTCAACAGTGACAGACACTTTCACATGTAATTTGATAGGTCAGCATTTATGCATTACATCAGAGAAGCCATTGGACTGACATGTGTTAAAATGGTGTTGTGCACTTGCTGTTGTTTTCCAAACACAACGTGCTTTAATTCAGTCAGTTGTGTTGTTGTTGTTGTTGTTCTATTTGCATTAAAATCAGCACGGATGTTTTGTTTATTGAATGAAAGCATCTAAAGTTGCTGACTCTCATGTCTTTATTTAGTTCTGAGTCTCATTTCTTCTCATCCTATAAAATGGGCAGTTATTATGCATGCTATCTGTGATACAACTCAAGTTACCTGATCTGCACTGAAAGCTGCTCCTGTTTCATATGTTGAAAGACAATAATTGTGACCTTGATGTGTGCTCTGAATCAGGAAATAAACAAGTGGATCTACAGAGGCAGGCATACAGCTGTGTGTGTGTGTGTGTGTGTGTGTGTGTGTGTGTGTGCGTGCGTGCGACGGCACCATACTTACTCACTATCGACAGAATTTATACATAGTAACACACTCAACCATAAAATCGCTTGCACCTTCTGGGGTCATAGATTAACTAAAAGTATTTATCTGACACGAGCTCCTAAAATTCATGCCATAGCAGCTCAAAACCATCAATTAAAGTTCAGTTAGAGATTTTTCGAAGTACTCTGTTGGTAGGAAATTATATTTGTATTCTGACATTGATGATGACCCACCAGGACCCAGGAAGCTATATCTATGTTTGTGCAAAGATGTCCTATGACCACATCACACAAATTAGCTGACTAAGCCAACCACCTCAGTCAGACACAAGGCTACGTAGTCATTTGTGCACACTGAACCACCACCCTCCCTCTCCCTATACTAACAAATCACAGCTCTCATCCTACGCCATTCAAAATACTCGCATTCTTCCGGCCCATTATGGTAATTCAATATTGTATTAATAAGGACACCATAGACTTGCTCTTCAAACACATCGAGACTGGTTCAAGATTCCAACACTTCATTACAAGTAAAATATACCTTTACTTATTCCACTGGACGTCTCTGTATTCCCAAGTTTCGTCTGCAACATACGAATCACTTCATTGTGCCCCCAGACGTGCTTGCCAGGCCTCGTTATGGACTGCTGAAGAGCCTTCAGAAGCATCTGAGCACAGCACTGGGAGTTCTTTCTCCGTAGAAACTCCACAAGCATCAAACTCGCGCTGTCTCGCTGGAGTTCAGCATTAGGGCCACATAGAAGTTCACACTCACTGTCCGAGAAAGAACAAAACTGTTTAAAAAAAGGCTGCAGCAGCTTCACATCCAATTTCTTATGAAACACCGGCAACAGCGAGAGTAAAACAGATTCTTCCGCGGAAGACATAGCTCAAATGCAAGACAACCGAACTATACACAGGTAGTATGCAGTAACGCACTCAGTTCAGTTTCGTGCTGGATTTGACACAAGACTGCAATCCGTGCAACATAAATCTTACTTCCTCCGCATGCGCGTTACGGTTGTCACATTGCTATAAAAATCATTGGATTTTTTTCTTAGAGATTATAAAAATGAAGTAAAAACCATGTAATAATAATAATAATATTAAAAAAAAATAAAGTAAATAAATAAATAATAAAGAAAGAAATACTAATGATTGTCCTTAGCTATACATGTGTCACTTTCTTTCGATGCAACTCAGCCACCATGTGAAACAACTGGACCAGCTCATCAAGCAGAGACTTCTTCTGATCTGGGATGGGAGCTTGCATGTATAGCTTTGTCTGCAACACACACACACACACACACACACACATAAATACATACACACACATACATACAAACAAACATACATACATACATACAAACATACATAAACGAGAACGCAATGTGTAAATGCCCAGTGCAAACCTCACTTTTGTGAGCATGGCCATGAGTTTGATGAGGTCCGTCTCTCCTGAGGGCACCACCTCCTCCAGCTGTGGGTTGAAGCGATAGAAAGGCACTCCTTGTTCTTGCAAGCGGCTGTTGAAGCTTCTGGCCACAGACTCTGATTCCACCAGCTATCAGTCACAAACACAATCTAATTAACACCCGCTTGTAACAATCTGATAAGAAGAGGAAAGGGATATCAAAGCAGATGGCAAACACTCCCCCAGCTACTGCCACAGTGATCAAGTGAGTTTCATGCATGTTGATGGGATGTAATAAGATGTATCCATAGATTCACATAATTAATGAACTGATAGGTTAGGCTGATTACCCACCTATCGACTAGTCTCATAAAAGTCACTGTAAGTACCACTTGAGGTGAGCACTTGAGGTCTCGAGCACTTAAGTGAGCACTTGAAAAGTAGAGGTGTAAAATAAATTGACAATGATTGTGCTTTTATTCATTCCTATTTATAGAGGAAGATAGAGAGGGGGAGGGGGGGGATAAAATTTGAAATCATTTTTTGTCCATGTAGCACTGTAAATTTGTTTTATTTAAAAATGCACAATATAGTGCACTCGATACTGACTGCATGCAATAACCAGCCCAGCAAGAACATAAACCAAGTCACTCATTGCATTCTTACATCGAGACTTTCAAATATTGCTTTTGAAAAGTGGGAAAACACACACACACAAACAAACACACAAACAACCACACACATGCACACACACACACACACACACAGGAGTTTCTTACTGCAGTGGTGAGCAGAGTGATGAGACTCTTTGCTCTGGCTTTGATAGCATGTCCTGCTCTCAGCCAATGTCTGCCAAAATACAAAAACTCTTGAGCGTCTGTCTTTCCGAGATCATGAGCTGGGAATATGCCAGAGCCCACGGACACGGCTAGAGCTATGTCTAGCTTCTTGCCAACTTGACTGAAATGGAAAAGGAAGGAAAAGAGAGAGAAAAAAAGAATACACACATCTGCGTTTAAATAAGCAGACTCTTCCTCAAGATAATATAGAAGGTAGAAACTGGATGCAACTAAATAATTATAAATTAGCTCTTCATCGTGTTTTATACATTTTAATTAGATACAACAGCTCAATGATTAATTTAAAAAACATTTCAGTATTGCTGAGAAGAAAAGTGTGCCTCATCTAACCCAACCGTCCTCCCCTCTTTCTCTCCTTACAGTTGTCAGTCTTCACATAATAATAATAATAATAATAATAATAATAATAATAATAATAATAATAATAACAATAACTAGCAAGTACCCCACCATACCATGGCACTTAAATTTATTCTTCTGTTTCATCTATAACTGTTGCTATTCTTCCAGGAAAAAAACAACAACAAGTTTCTAGTAAGTGCCATACTATGGCATTGTATTCCTACTTTACCAATAATTCCTCCAGCAATTAATGAACTAAATAATGTTACTAAGAAATATTGTTGCTGTGCTCTGACTTTGCAGGAAATATTATCTATAGCTACTGACAGAAGAGAGAGGCTGGACATGCTCACGAAACATCATCGAGGCAGAGCAATGCAGCTGACACCTGGAACAAATCAGTGTATAAAATGTAGATAAGTCCATATATGTATGCTCAGCTCATTATGTTTACTGACCTTGTGCAGTTCGAACTTTTAATGTAGCGAAGGAGAAGGAACTTTTCTGACCCTTTCTCAGAAGCTCCTAGCCTCAGTGGAGCCAGTGAATAGGACTTTTAATTGTGATAGCAAGTACACAAATTAATTTTTCCATTATGACAGAAGTTTAGCACATTCATAGGATCAGCCTGTGTGTGGTGGAATTCTAGCTCTCCTTCTTCTCTGGCTTTCCCTGTTCCTCTCTAATTTTCTATTTCTTCCCTCCATCTCTTCTTCCTCTATTTTTCTCCTCCTCATCCTCAACCTTTCTAGCTATTTCCCTGTTTCTTTTTCTCTCCATGAACCTAGACACCCTCAGCTGTCCTGGTCCCTTTTCTCTTTCTCTCTCTATTTACCTTTGCTCTCCTGTTTTGTTTCTCTGCCTTTCTCGCCTTCTTGTTGTACCTGGTCTGGTAGCTAACGCATTCGCCTAGCCAGTAGTCTAGCATAGCCTGGCCCTTTCCTTCTTTATACAATTGCGCTCTTGGTTTACTCCATTATTCAGCACTAGTTAACGAAAGCTGCTATCCTGTTTCTCTGTCACTCCCGTCTACTATCCATTTTTGTTGTACCAGATGGTTGCTAACCAGTTCGCCTCATGCTCTTGGTTTACCTGGTAATTCAGCGCTAGTTTATTAGTATTGCACGTCTGCATGTTCTACCTAATTAGCTCATGAATTATTCATGAATATGTATGTTGCCATCGGTCACGCGTATTATGATATAGATAATAATAATGATGACGATGATGATAATAAAATAGAGTAATAGTAAAGTTAAATTTTCCATGATTCTGAGCAAACAGCCAATTAACTCTTACCATTCAGCCAAAGATGCACTATAACACCAAGTTTACTAAAATAAAAAATGCAAGCAAAATGGCCTAATGAAATAGCACAGCAACCAAGTAAGTCAGAGCTAACCATACAGAAGCCCCACCAGCGTTGTGTTGTGTACTAATTCTGATACATCATCACATGTATCACACACAACACTCGTCTAGACCGGACCCATCATCAAACCACAAACACAACACACACTCTCTCTCACGCACCGGTGGAAGTTCTGAATGGCCGACAAGCCATAGGAGCACGGGTTGTTGGCCAGCACACCTCCATCCACATAGTTATCACATTCCCTGAAGAAGAGTGGAGCCGCAGAAGTGTACCTGGCCACCTTCCACACCAGCTCTGAGGAGTACAGTGGGGGACGAGGGAAGTAAACAGGTACACATGCACACACACACACACACACACACACACACACACACAACATGCGCGCATATAAAAACACACATACACACCTACCATATGAACAAGCACATATACACTAAAGCTATCCCAACTCATCAATAGTGTACATACATTTCTAAAGATGTTTCTATTGATTGATAGCAACCTAGTTGTATTCATAGCAGTGTAAAAACTAAAGTTTCCTCACGTGTGCTGAATTCATCCTGGAAGCAGTTGTTGAAGAAATGGAGTTCAGGCATCGTAGTTTTCTTATAAACTGCAGTAATTATCACTCTAGAATGAGCATGAGAGGCAAATGATAAATGCACAGCTAATGGTGGAAATAAATGATCTTTACCGTGGGAATTCAACCTCACTCATTGTAATCTCCCCGAATTCCTCCTGAAGTATCTCCTCCAAGGCGTCTGTGTTGTAAGAGAAGCCCAAGCGCTCGTTTTTAAATACCTTGTCTTTCATCCTGAAGTAGAGTTGTCTCAACTGGGGCAAGCTTCGTTTCGCTACAGCACACACACAGCCATATCATGTGTCACTTCAGAACATGTAATACTTATAATTAAATGCAACAATACGCAGTACGTGTCTTAATGCCAGTGTATGCACTTCCTGGAGATCAAAGTAATTGACTCGTAAATATGTAAATCATCACTTTTAAAAAAGTTTTTTTTTTCCTTTCAATCTCTCAAAGTATCGCTAGCAAAATCTCACACTAAATATAAAGTAACTTGAGACGGACCACACAAAACGTGGAAGGAAAAAATGTCAGCCAGCTATCATTAAGTGTAGCCCAATTGAGATATAGCTGATGGTTTTGAATGGGGTTATCTAGTTTACTTAAACACACTTTTTATCTGTATGCTCATAATTACTATTTAGTTCTCTCGCCCATAGCAGCTGCAAGTATGTCAACGAGTTGCCAGATACCAGGATATGAATTTAATTACTTCGTGCGTGCCCACACAATTATTAGTTTCCAAATTACAATTTAGAAAAAAAAGAAGCTTTGTTGTTGTCAAGGCTACCGCTAAAAAATTCAAAGCAGATGATGATGTAGCAAAAACATGACTGAGGTTCCTCCTCAACAAGCTGGCACGTGATGCACTATTCTCAATGCTGTAGTAACATCAACACTAGGTAAGGTACGGCATTTCTAGGAACTGCACTCTTATGTCATATCTTATGACTCAAACACACACACACATGCGCGCACACCATGACATTGGCAAGGCAATATTTCCACCCAGCTTCTTGCTTGCTACTTTTTCAGCATCTGAGAATTTTCCTCAATCAGAATGTGGAGACTTCATGCCCTATTATAAAACACTTGAATGGGAGTACTGTACCTCCACATAAACTTACCGTAGACTAAAGACAGAGCAATGATGGCTCCCGTGGAGGTGCCAACTATCCAGTCAAAGAGTTCCGTCACTTTCCTCCCTGTCTTCTTCTCCAGCTGCTCCAGTATCTCAATCTGAATGAGACCTCTGATACCTCCACCATCCAAGAACAGGATTCGACTGCCGCCATTGATGTTGAAGGAATAAGGCTTCTGCTCAAGCACAGTCTTCTTGTGCTTGGCCAGCTCCATCTGCTGCATCGTGATGGCAAGCGCATCATCCAGATCTACATCCTGGTTAAAGGAGCCTGGCACAAATAGAACAAATATGGCAATGCAAGATATTAGTCAATGTTAGTTGGTTGGTTGATGTCAGCCCGCCAATGACACTCTTGGCGTATCATCATCTGATGTGTTACTGAATATTCACTGCTGCCAGTGTCAACTCCGCCTCACACTCTGATTTGTCACAATTGGTGAATGGACACAATCGCAAAAAATCAGATATGTCAGACAAAACCTGATTTAAAGGGGTAAATGATTGATGATGCAGGTAAAGATCGATAAACAAAAAGTGGAGTATGGGGACGGGTTTGGCCGCCAAGCAAACACAAAAATATGAGAGTCAAAGTACAAAATGACATACATTACATCCACACATATAAACAAATATCCCTGTTCTCCATTTGACACCACTGTATAGTGTCTCGCTCGCTTCACTCGCTCAATAATAATACGCTTGTGGGGCAACGACGGTGAGTTCATGAATAATTCATGAGCTTAAACAGTCTGGTAAAGCAACGTCATTATCTGAATGGGTAAAGTGTTGTCACATTCAGTAGAAGGAATCAATTAAAAAAAGCAGGTGGAATCCGTGAGAAAATCTGACGTAGGTTTAAAAAAAAAGGAAGGCGAAAGTACGAAAGAGAAGGTAAGGAGGTGATTAATTGTAACTAAAAAGCAGGTGGAATCGCAGAGAGAAAGTGGCATCATAAAAGGAGGCAAACACATACGAATGAGAGGGCATAAATTTCACAAAGCCTACAAGTCCACAATCATGATAGAAGGACAGAGAGATGTAGAGGCAGGAGAGATAGACAAAGGAAGAGAAGGGACTCCATGACTCAAGAAGAAAGAGCTAGGAAGAAAGGGAAGAAAGGGAAGAAGGGGGATAAGAAAAGCTGGGATAGTTCAGGTAAAGAGAGCATAGAGGAGAGAACTGATGTAACCTTAACCAAGTGGTAGAGGATTAATAAAAATAACTTATGCTACTGCATTCTTACTTTGCAATATGTCAAGCGTCACTGTGTGGCGGGG
>WLWD01005071.1_pt1 | contig 33285 bp, 15 predicted proteins | sample 6712731 | NCBI WGS metagenome assembly WLWD01 (sample SAMN12718690, study PRJNA576275) | sponge metagenome | isolation source: marine sponge | host: Mycale hentscheli | place: New Zealand: South Island, Marlborough, Capsize Point | collected 2014-11-01
CAACCAGTGAACTGCTCTACAGGAGTCGCTGACTTCACTCAGCGAAATCAAAAACCTTTCTACATCCACGGTTGCCGTCAAAATCAAAGACATCAGTACGCCCTCAGGGAGCAGACGGTCGACTTCAAGGAAATCTCAATTCTGAATGTCGCGATGACCTCACTCTGCAAGCAGCTGCAAGATTTCTTCGTCCGTATGTCCTCCGAACACTCTGTCAAGCCAGAAAAACCACACCCCGCTGAGACAACATCGCCAGCTTCTTCCATCTCTTCCAGCATAGCCAAACTACAACTCGATCAATTGAAGTTCTCTGGTCTCGCCACCGATTGGCACAACTTCTACGCACTGTTCTCCGTTGCCATGAAGACCCGCGGAGCCGGACTTTCAGATCCCGAGCGATGTTGTTTCTCCTCAAGTCCATGTCCTCTTCTGAAGCAGAGAAAATAGTACAATACTACCAGTCCGGTGCCGACGGATACGATACAGCGATAAGAGCCCTCCAGGACGCTTACGGCCATCCACATCTGGTATACCATCTGCATCTTCGGAAACTGTGCCAGCCTACGACAACTTACACCTACTCCCGAAGTAGCCTGCGCCACATGAGTGAGAAATGGGAGACCAACACTAGGGGACTCGAGCGCGCTGGTGGCAACACATACAACCAGCTTTTGGCCGCAATGCTCATGGAGGAATGGGATTACAAGCTTCGACACGAGTGGACTTCGCGCTACAACGAACCCGACCGCCTTCCAGACTTGGATGAGGTCTTGGACTTCTTCCGCAAGAGAGAGTTCAATCTACCTGATGATACAGCTACAGGACGCGTTGGAATCTCCAAGACAACCAGACCCAGCTCTTCATCCTCAGCACGTTCCAAGCCACAAACCTCACTCAAAGTGAACGCTTCCATTACTTCCTGTCCGGTATGCAGCGCTCCTCACGGGCTTGCCTGCTGCTCTCAATTCCTCAGCTTCAGCGCCGACAAGAAGAACCAAGTGGTGAAAGACACGAATAGGTGCTTAAACTGTCTGTCACCTGCTCATGTAACTCCCAATTGTACGTCCGCATTCAATTGCCGGGAGTGCAACAAGAGGCATCACACGTTGATTCATCGGGACTCCCCTGGTATTCCTGCTAACACCACGGCGGATGCTTCCGTGTCTTCAGCATTTGTCTCTTCTGCCTCGTCCGCAGAATCTTCAATTACCACTCTATGCCCGGGACTTCTTAGTACTGCCGTAGTTGACGTGATGCACGGCCGACGACGACAGAGAACCAGACTAGCGTTCGACGACGGATCCTCTGTATCCCTGATGATGGAACGTCTGGCTTCAGCACTCCGTCTTAAGCGCCATTCCCAGGAGATGGAACTAGACGGCCTCACAGGAGGAGGACGATCCAGGTACTGTGTCCAAGCTACGCTCAGATCTTTACACGCTGACGAGAGGGTCACACTGTGGTTCGGAGTCGTCTCACGGATACCTCACGCAACGGTACCCAAATCAGCTGAACAAATGTTATCGGCTCCAATCTTGCGAGATAAGAAACCTCTCGCCGATGCCGCTCTCGGTGGTTCGCTTGACCTTCTCATCGGATCTTGTGACATCATCAAGTGCGTGACGGGTGCAGCAGTGTACTCCAAGATGGCAGAAATCTCCGCTACTCCAACACTTTTTGGCTGGTCCATTGTTGCCCCCATCGACAGTGATCAGATGCAGACAGTACTCATAGTACGAGTCAGCGAGGATCCCCTCCACGAAGCCCTGCAGCAGACGTGGAAACTAGAGAGGGTCCCTGAAGAACCGGTTCTCTCCAAAGAAGACCAAATCGCAATGGATCACTTTGACGAGACTCACTCCAGACAGTCTGATGGCAGATATGTGGTGCGACTACCACAGCTGAATCCCACGCCCAAGCTCGGCACTTCTCGACTAGCTGCAGTCCGAAGAAGACTCGTCCAGAGCGAATGATCGTTAGAGAAGAAGGACCTCCTCTCCAAGTTTAGAGAAGTCCTCGAGAAATACAGGACGCTCGATCATGCAGAACTTGTTCCTCACAGCCAACTGTCACGTCCCAACTTCTACCTTCCCGTTCAAGTTGTGACCAGAGAATCTACCACTACCAAATTCAGGGCAGTATTCGATGCTTTGGCTGGACCTCGACAGGCATATCGTTCAATGACTGCTTGCTCACGGGGCCCAGCTTGTACCCCAACCTGGAGGACATTCTTCTGCGTTTCCGGACACATCTCATCGCATTCAGTGCCGACATCTCAAAGATGTTTCGGGAGGTAGTCATCCATGAGGAAGAAAGGGACTGGCACAGATTCCTCAACCGTGACTCCGAAGGACGAACGATCGACCTCCGTATGAAGCGTCTTACGTTCGGAGTGAAGTCGTCTCCGTTTATTGCCACTAGAGTGATACGTCATCTCGCAGAGACGCATCGGAGCTCAGACCCACTGGCGTCTCAAGCCATCCTACAAGAGTTCTGTGTGGACGACTGCCTGTCCGGTGCTTCATCTGTCGCAGAGGCCAATTCCGTCCGACAGCAACTCTGCCAGCAGCTGGCTTCAGCGGGCATGACTCTCAGGAAATGGCGGAGCAATTCTCGCGAGTTCCGAGATACAATTCCAACCAACCTGATCGAGACTGCCGACCTCCAACTTCCATCCCCACTTCAATCATCCAAAGCTCTCGGAATGCACTGGGACATTTCCCACGACACGCTGCATGTGGCCGTGCCCAAACTTCCAGAAGATTCCAAGATTACCAAGAGAACGATCGCCTCTATGTCCGCACGAGTTTACGACATCCTCGGCTTTTACACTCCCGTCGTCATCACTTCCAAGATTCTGCTGCAGCAGCTCTGGAGTTTGAAGCTCGACTGGGATGATCCTGTCTCTGAAACTGTGACTCAGCTGTGGAACGAATGGATGGCCGATCTACCTCTCATTGCAAACCATCCCATCGACAGAAGACTCACCAAGAGCACCATTCCTGCCGAATTCAGATCTCTACACGGATTTGCAGATGCATCGAAGCTCGCATACGGAGCGGCCATCTACCTCCGTACCGTGCATCGAGACACTACTGTCTCCACAACTCTTCTGTATGCTAAAGCCAGGGTGGCTCCAATCTCTACCACTTCAATTCCCAGACTAGAACTAGTTGCGGCACACCTCCTCTCCAAACTGCTCCCTCATGTGGCCGATCTCCTTGGACTGGATCACTAGCAGACGTACGCCTGGACAGACTCTGCAATAGTGCTGTGCTGGCTCCGGAAGTCACCATGCTCCTTGAAGACATTCGTGGCTCATCCGATCGCCCACATCCAGGAGAAAGTGCCCACGTTGAAATGGAAACACGTGAGATCAGGAGACAACCCCGCAGACTTATTAAGTCGTGGACTACCGGCTAAAACTTTATTCAAGTCCTCACTATGGTGGCACTGACCTCACTGGCTCAGTCTACCTCCGGACCAATGGCCTCCGCCTAACTTCCAAGCTCCTTCAGCAGTTCCCGAGGTGAAAGCAGTCATCTTACGAGTTACGAGAGTGGTTCTCTTCCTATCATCGCCTGGTCAGAGTAATCTCTTGGATTCGACGGTTCGTGCAGAACGCTCGACATCACAAAGGTTCGAAGGTCCTGGAACCTCATCTGACCACGGAGGAAATTCACGACACCAAACAGTACCTCATCATCAGATCTCAACGAGAGACTCACTCGGACATATTCGATCACCTCACTCCAAAAACTCAACTGCCCAAACAGCACCCTCTTCACAATTTCGACGTGACTCTTCTGAAAGACGGAAAGTTGAACATGCAATGCAGACTGAGGAACCCTCGAGACGTCAAGCAGCCGAGATCTCTCACACCTTTTTCGCTCAAATCTCCACTGACCAGACTGTTGATCTCTACACTCCATCAAGACTACTCCCACGCAGGAACCTCAACCATGCTATGCCTGCTCTCGGACAAATACCACATCGCAGGACTCTGGAATCACTTGAAACACCTGAGCCGGACGTGCGTCGTTTGTCAGAAGGCCTACAGCAGGACGCTCAATCAGAAGATGGGCTTGTTTCCTCTCGCGAGGACGACTCTGACACCTCCGTTCCAGACCATGGGCGTCGACTTCGCAGGACCCCTCTACGTCCGGCAAGGCCACACCAGACGACCGGTTCGCATCGAGGCTTATGCCTGTATCTTCGTTTGCTTCTCTACGAAGGCAGTGCATCTTGAGCTGTGCGCCGACCTGACAACTCCAGAGTTCATGGCTGCGTTCCAACACTTCACCGCAAGACGAGGTCTTCCCCTGCACGTATACTCGGACAACGGCACCAATTTCCTGGGAGCCAGCAACGAGATACAAGAACTACGACAGCTCCTGACGCCTGATGAAACACAGAAATTCACCTCTTACCTCACTACCAGCAACAACATCACTTGGCACTTCAGCCCTCCTCGTGCTCCGCACTTCGGTGGCTTGTGGGAGGCTGGAGTCAAGGCAATGAAGATCTTGCTCCGGAAGATGGTCGGCTCGCACCTTCTCACCTTCATTGAACTAACCACCATACTCTCCAAGGCAGAAGCAGTCCTTAATTCCAGACCGATTGTACCAATCTCATCGACCAATCCAGACGACTTCATCCTAACTCTCGGACACTTCCTCATTGGCAGACCTCTGAAAGCTGCTCCATCAGACAACACCAATCCTGAAGTCCCCATCACTCGTCTCAGGAGATGGAACCTAGTCCAACGACTCAACCAAGATCTGTGGACAGCCTGGAGGACAATCTACCTGCAATCTCTGGAAGCCAGGCAGAAGTGGCATCGACCTGTCAAGGATGTCGAAGTTGGCGAAGTCGTGCTGATCAAGGACGAGACACTGCGAGTTCGAAACTGGCCCCTAGCTCGGGTCATCAAGATCTTCCCAGGCACAGACGGTTTAACCAGGGCGGTGGATGTCCGGTGTTCCGATCACACATATCGGAGACCCGTCCACATGCTAGTCGGTCTAAACCATCCCATTATAACTCTAAAGTATTGGAGTAATGCTTATAATACATACTCTTAGGATTAGCCGCAGCCAGCTCGTCCATTATCTGGCCTTTATTTGAGACCATACCCACAATTTTATGTGAATTGTAGCACATTTTCAAAACAATTCATTGTAAACGCGGCTGTTACGCGAATTTTACAAGAGTTAAAAGATATTCACAGATCAAATTTCTCACAAAAAAAATTAAGTAAGCTCTCCTAATCGATTTAAACAAGTAAGACAAAGTAAATTGACATTCTAGCAAAACCAAACGGAAAATCCATGCAGACTTACAGTAGTTCAGGATTAAATACAATCATGGGTCATGGAACATTCTATTGATTTCATTTCAATAGGTTTGGGAAATACAGAGGGTGTTGCCTGACCCTTTACTCCTCCTCAAAAGTGATAGTGAGACTGAGATAACTATGATAATTCACAAGCTAGACTACAAATTATTTTCTCAATAATAGTTTTCTCCAGAAAGTTAGTTGGATTGTGATATGGGATCAGTAAAGTAGATTGATTGTAAATACTTAATACATTTAATCTAGTCACATTTATTAGTAATGCACTTCCAGTATTAAATAATCAGAAATCCCTTGACGATAACATATGTTCTAAAAAGTGTTCAACTGATCAGATGTTTCATGTCTCCACTTATATTAATGTATATATGTATAATTCACACAATATATGAGAATTATGAGCATGCACAACTATGAACCGTAGATGCCGGTGTTACATGAAATTAGGTCCGTGTGGTTTTCGGTCAGATCAGACCAATTCCGATAGTGGTAACAGTCCGGGAGACTAAATATGCTAGCAAATTTGTTCCCCCCCAGGCCAAAAGTGCTAGCAAATTTGGTCCGCCAAATGTGGACTTAGTCCACCCTAGTGTTTAGTGTTATTATAAAGAAGTGTATAGGTCAGATATTATTGTCACTTTGTCTATTTTCAGCCAAAAGAAATTTTCTAGCTTCTTGAGGAATGCATGTAGCTAAGTCAACTGTAATAGTTAGAAGACTATCATAATTAATGGTAGCTCTTGACAACAAGCACGCAAAGCTACTATGTAAATGGCTGAGTTCTTGAAATTATGTCTGGTATAGGGTCTCAGTACCAAAGAAACCTTTTGCCGCAACTTAAAAAAAAAAAGTTCTGAAGAATTACTGTACATGTTTGAGTCCAACAGTAAGGTTTACCTAAAAGTGTTTTGTGGCATTAGATAGAACCTAATACAAGGGGCCAACAATTACATTTCCTTGAATGATACGGGATGGCTAAACTGAATGATTCTGTTTAGTGGAGAAGTGAGAAGGGATAGACCACGAAGCAAACACAATAAATGCAAGAGTCAAAGTAAAAAATGACATACATACGTCCACAGAACTCCTGGTCCTTCGGGCGGTAATAACATCTATGCCACACCCACCAATTGGTTCGGAGGAAGTTACGCCCCCTCCGACAACTACCATTGTAACAACAGAATGACTGATTCGACTGACAAGATCTATACTGCTATCGTGCATGGGTAAAGGGTTTATTTGAATTGTATCACATGTTATACGCTTGTTTTGGTCCTGGGGGTGGGGCTGAGTTACTGCTGAGCCACATCGGATGGTCCTCAGATTCCATACTCTCTATAGTTTATTTGCGTGTTGTCTGACTCCAGCTCAATTGATTTGTTGGGTTAGAACTCGCATTAGAAGCGGCGTATGCATAGTTTTAAACTTTCATATTGGGAACATAGTAAGTCCAATTTTTTTTATAGCTTGTGAGCTTAAGTAGTGACACACTTGATTAGGGGCATGGAGGGTTGTTTAGATGCAAAAACAAAAGAGACTTGTGCAGTCTTTTAATATGTAATCTTGTGAACCATACCTTTAATGGTCTGGGGACGGCCATAAAGTTTTCAGGTGCGCTATAGGAATGTCTGTAGGTTATACCAGTCACATGACTAACCTCAAACTGACTATACAAATGATTGAGCATTAAAACTTCACTCCAATGGAAGTGGTAGTGATTGAAATCTGAAATAAGCCCTACAAACTGTTTCATCTGGAGTATAAAGATGCACATAAAACATGAATGAGCAGCAGAAGGCTGCTATCCTATACTTTTATTTGCACTCTCAGAATTCACAAGCAGCAAACTCAGACGCTCCTCTCAGGAGAAAGCTTTAAGTTCTCCACTCACAGCTCAAAGTCCCTTGATAACAATTGTTTTAAGCAAATTTCCCTAAGCAAAGACCTTCCGAACTGACAGTTAATGTAGACATCCATTAGTTCATGATTTAAATACACTATTGGTCCATGCTTCACTAGTTGCATTCCAATAAAACTGGGAAATACTGTAGGTGTTCACCGACCCATTTTCTTGCTGCAAGTGGCAGGAAGAAGGAAGAATGTATGGCATGCAAGACTAAGGCTAAATTTAAGGTTTAGTTGATAATGTGCTAGCAAGACAATGAGCTTAAAAGCTTTATATAAACTAATCCTATGTCTCATGACATAGGTTTATAAGAGCTTCCAGGATGCTGGCTGTCCATGCTGCATGTAAATCACCCTCCAGGATATAATAAACAGTGAGCGTGCCCTCCAGAAATCTTGCTGTCTACTTTGTGTTAATATATCACCACGGAGAGTTCGACCTAAATAGGACTTCGGCAAGATGTCGAAACGTCGGGTTAAGTTATAATTTAAAAATATTGGCTGTTAAAAAGAGGAAAATTTCCTATTAGTATAATTATTTCAGCCGAGAATGACTGAATCTTTGAAAGACTAAGTTTAAATTCAAGGTTTGGGTGAGCTAGACCATGAGCTTTTTCTGAGTATTAGTTTTCACTAGAAAGTTTCATAGAGACTATTGAAGTGTATTTTAATCACACACACTTATCACTTGGCCACGGTCCGCAACAGAATTGTACTTTTTCCATCATTTATCTTGGAAATTGAACCTCATATCTGTTTACTTTGCATAATCGGCAAAGACTTTACTTAGCTAATCCACCAATAGTTGTTGATTGCATAAAGCTCACTAATGCTTCCACTTTTTTTAAAACTTGGTTCAAAATACAGTGTTCGTTTCTCTCAAAAAAATTTCATGAAATATATATAAATTCAATAGGAAGTAAAGTAACATAACAATTATTAATCAGCCATCAGCAACCAATAGCTATCGTTGTCGGTTCATTACATTAAATTATTATTATTATTTTTCACTAATACAGGGTTGTGAAGTTCAGTCTAGAATTAACATTGAATAAATAAAAGGAATAGTAAATGTTTAAACTGATTTGTTTAGTATAGTTAAAGATTCACTTCAATATTTTACACATGTTGATTAAGATAAATCATTTACAAATAAAACATTTTTATGGAATTACAAATATGTTAAAATAGATAGTGCACAGGGCAAATACTTGAATTTTGTGTAGTAAACTATTTAGGACATTTCATGCTTTCACGACCTTTCCTGCAATGGATAGGGCTAAGTGTCCTATAGTGCAGGACATTTAGCCCTATCTTATACAGGAAAGGTGGTGAAAGCATGAAATGTCCCAAATACATGACTACAGGAAATTCAAGTTTTTGCCCTGTGGTGGTCTGATATAAACAACACAAAAAGCTTTTCCTAACATGATAGGATGTAGTTATAATTTCTTATAATATAAATGTTATCAACTTTACAGATATAGCATGGGTCGCCATCGTTATCCTGCTCCACACTGGGAAAGTAGCAACAGAAGACTATACAGATCAACGCTCTGGGAGACTCGTTGTTCATATATCAATCAACCTCAATGTTTCTCAAACACTCAATATCTGTTAATAGCCATCACAATGATCTGGATTTTTAGAAGGAAAACTAAATCTCATTATTCCAAACTCTGTACTGTAATAAAGTCACTAGAGACAAATAATAATGTAGAGTTGCTATCTCTACCATTGAACTGGTTCATTTGGAATAGTTCAATAAATATCTTAAAAGAAATTCATTCCAGAACTACTTCACTAAAACAGAAATTACTATTACTATGTGGAGATGTAGAAGCCAATCCTGGCCCCTATAATAAAGGTAAATTTACCTCTATACAGTGTGATGTTAAAATGTAGTCAACCATTACTGCTGCCACTTGTAAGGGAATCAATATATTAGGTGAAGATAAATTTCTGATTTTCTTTATTATATTTCAATTGAAATGTAAATTAGATGTATTCTCTCACTTTCACAGGTTTTTTAAACAATATAGAATTAAAAAAATTTGGTCGCCACTAGGAATGGAACCAAACTTACATGACACAAGCGCTCTGTTGCTGAGCTACGACAACCAGCCGACAAACAAACACTCTAATTCTTTATTTATACTGTTAAGAGGTACTGCTATGATACAGTCACACTCTCAACAGACAAACAAAAATTCCCTTTTTTCTAAGATTCTTTTTTTCGTTGACCTTTTTTACTCCACTAATTTATCACTTTATAATTTCTTTCTCAGCCTTCTTTTACTCATTAGATTTATTGTCTTACTTTCACAGGCTTTCTACACAAAATAGAATTAAAAATATTTGGTCACCACCGGAAATCGAACTCAGGAAGAATACATCTAATGAGTAAAAGACGGCTGAGAAAGAAATTATGAAATGTAAATGTTCATCAGAGCTTTAAATTGAATTATGAAAATATACATACTTGACATGTACAGCATTGGTGCAGATTAGTAACCTACAGACATTGAAACATGTAGTAACACAACTTGAGTAGCAAAATTGTTATCTGACTAAATTCAGTTAAACAATAAGATATCAATCATTAATTATTATGTTACTTTTTAATATGCAAGCCATATTTCCTTAATTTTTTCCCAACAACCTGTCTGAAGCATGATTAACCTGATATGTGTTTAATATTTTAAGGAGTACAAGTATAATCCACTTAAGAGTATTAATAGTGTTGACAGCTGTTTTTGGACTATAATGTTAGCAGCTGCCTTAGATGACTTATGGATTGGCAGTTAAACAATATTTTCCATTGTGGTATATACTGTCATAATAATTTATAAAACAGCTAACTACCAACAACAGCTAAATTCTAACTAAAATATTTATTGGCAATATCCAAGTACAGGACAAGTGATGACTGAAAAGTAAACATGAAACATTTTAAACAAATTAAAATTACATTTCAATGAATAAAAAATTATTTCAGTATATTAACATAATATTAGCAAAACATATAATGCACCTTTACATTAATTCTGCAGTGAAATAATATTACTTTGTGTTTCTGTACAATTTAATTTAATTTATACAATTTACACTATAAATATATCGTAGATCAGCCTCTCAGTAACTATGAACCTTCACCTCGAGCACTTACTTCTGCCTCGGCAAGTTCTGAACAATTGTATGTTTATGGAGGTTTTGCTGACAACCTTGTTGAGAATATAAGACAACTGAGTACCGTAATTCAAATCTATGAGTGCTCTACAGAATCCTGGAAAGAACTTCCAACATCTGGTACTCTACCTCCTGGAATATTTGGCTGTGCAACATCTTATTCAGGTCACATTCTCTACTTTTTTGGTGGTCCAGATGGTACATCATTCCATGCTTCACTACATCAGCTAGACACCAGATCTATAACATGGAAGCAACTCTCACCACAACATGATAGTGGACCCATGAGGAAATCTGAGTGTCAAATGATATATTATAATGATTCGTTAATCGTCATTGGAGGCTATGGCATACCATCAGGTGAACTGCAGTCTGAATCACAATTTACTAAGAATATACATCATCAAGATGGTCGTGGCTATACAAATGAGATTCATAAGTACCATATTTCCCAAGGTAAGTTACAAATTGTATTTTAATTTATTAGTCATAATTTAGTTTATACATAATACAGTGTATATTAATAAAGTATTACAGATATAATTTCTTTAGAGTTATTTGTAGATTTAATGTAAACTATTATTGAAATTATCATGGAATAATTATAACACAATGGTTTTATATGTTTGTGATAATTATAGCTACTAAATTTTGTAGACGTATATTATAATTAATAGTTTCAGACATAGTGGAACTATTCCCCTTTTACATTGTAAAGATTTATCAGGAGTAATTATAAAAATATAATTAGACGTGATAAATTCAAAGTTACAGTGCTAATAATATCTGTCTTTAGCAATGACTTTTCAATCATTTCTTTCCTACATAAATAGAAATTAGAATAACTAGTGGTGTGCTTGAGCACAAATGGCGAGCGAGCCTGACAGTTAGGTAACATAAAATATTACTATTTTTAGCTTACTTCATGCAAACACTATAATAGCAGTTATGACATTTGATTTCAGCAAACAAATACAAAATCACTCTCTTACCTGATTAATGGTAACTTTTGAAGTATCAAACATCAACCATTCTGATAATCTCAATCACCAGTACTCTTGAACAAGCTCTCAGCTACGATAAAAAATAAACCAGTGTTATTATTTGTAATTTTAGTTAACAAATATGGAATTACTACTTACCTCATTCTTGAGTATTGATAACTTCTGTAGTATCAAATTGAAGTTACTTTGACCATCTGAATTACCTTGAATTCTTGACAACAAGCTCTCACCTACAAAAACAAAAGACAATCAATTTTAACACACAAATACAAAATTACTTTCTTACCTCATTTTCTTGAGCAGTGGTAACTTTTGTAGTACCAAATTTGAGTCATTATGACTATTTGAATTTACCAGTCACTGTTGACAACAAGCTCTTAGCTATAATAAAGAAAGGCCAGAGTTATTTTTGCATATTTAGCTAACAATATGGAATTACGTACTTACCTCAGCATCCCTCGAGTAGTAGTAGCTTCCTTAGCAATAATACTGTATGTACTTACATACGCTTTTCAGAAGTAGTGATAGCTCTCTTAGTACTGACTACCGGTGGCTCTTGACAACTAACAAGCCGCACTTAGCCGGAAAAAAGGCGAAGTTTTGAATTTAAATCTGGTAAACGGTCTTCAATGCCATAGTAACCGGTCGAATCAACTTTTTGTTTCTTGAAAAGCAAGCATTTTCGCAGGAATTTTCTCACACTTTGGAGCTTAAGTATAAAGTAAGGTTTGCTTAATGCTGTAGTTTCAGAATAAACTGGAGTCAAGCTAAAAAGCCGTGTTTTTTTGGAGAAAAAGTTTCCGGCGCGCGCGTTTAAAGAGCATACCTACCATCTATCCATACATACATACATACATATAACATATACCCGCTTTTGCATTATCCACCCCTAATACTGTCTCGCTCCGTATCCCCCTAAAATGGCGAAGTTTTGAAATTAAGTCTGGAAAAGGGTCTTCAATGCCATAGTAACCGGTCGAATCAACTTTTTGTTTCTTGAAAAGCAAGCGTTTTCGCAGGAATTTTCTCACACTTCGGAGCTTAAGTATAAAGTAAGGCTTACTTAATGCTGTAGTTTCAGAATAAACTGGGTTCAAGCCTAAAAAGCCGTGATTTTTGGAGAAAAAAGTTTACCGCGCGTGCGTTTAAAGGGCATACGTACCATCCATACATATATCCACCCCTAATACTGTCTCGCTCGCTTCGCTCGCTCGCCAACTAGTAATGTGCTTGAGCACAAATGGCGAGCGAGCCTAAAGACTATACTATTTGTATATGAATGATTTTGACTTCTAACACTGAAGCTACCGAAAATAAGGTCCAGTTTTTAAATTTCGCATACACGGTAAAGGGATTTCAGTGCCATAGTAACAACTCTCTGCAACTGCTTGAATTGAAGGAAAAATACAACAACAAAACAATACACGTTATTTAAAAGTTTTCTTTGTGATATTCTTTAGCTAAGTAGTGGTTGTAACACACAATGCTTTGACACAACTGGAGATGCACCTACAAAGACTTACCTTCGGGGTGGTCTAGTGGACAATGTATTTTCAAGGAAATAGTGTTGCGCACGGCTTATAACCATGACAAAGAGCGCATTGACTTACCACCGCCACTAACTCGAATAGAAATGGAAGTCCCTACGTTTTCAAGTTTGAACTGCACCCGCAAAAGAATTCAAAACGGTAAACAATTCAATTTCTAGGGTGATACGGGTACTGATCGATAAACCAGAGGATTCTGTTTAGTGCAATTTGGGACGGGGTCGACCACATAGCTAACACAAAAATGCGAGGGTCAAAGTACAAAAATGCCTTACGTACGTCCATACATATATACAAATAAACGAGCAGACTCTTTTTACAGAAAAATAGGACAGAAATTACATCTAACTGATTAGGCATGAAGAGTTAACAATAACAGAATTACCTGAATAAACTTAGAAAGCAGTGGCAAAGAAGCGCAGCTTGACAAAGACGTCACAATTGTTTCAAGAAGAGAGTAGCTATAAAAGTTTTGGTTGAAACAGAGTTACGTAAGGCATTGCAGCAGGATTCTCCGCGCTCGTTAATTGAAAAATACTGGAACTGTGAACGCTTTACCTAACTTACGTAATTAGAAGCGCGGGCTAAGAAGTCTCACGTACCCCATGAACAGATAAATAAATAAATATAGCGAAATCTCGATTGCGTTAACCTTGATAGTGTCTCGCTCGCTTCGCTCGCTCGCCAATTACTATCTCCGGTATTGAGTATGTATTAGTGATTTTTGAACCAAGGAATTATGAATTTATTTGTAGTTATAGAATGGAATGACATTAGTTTAAACATGTTGTGGGCGTTCAGCAGGAAACCAGAGTCTTCGCTTAAGGTGCCACACTGGAGGCATCTTATATAGTAGAGCTGCCACCAGAATCAAGGCTCACAAGGTCCCTTTGGCTTATCTGGTTGGCCGCTCCCTCCCTGAGGACGAGAATAAGATAGGGTTAAGTGTAATTAGACCTCAACGGATTGACGTGGAACACAAGACTGAAAGCCACGCATGTGGAGAGCCATATTACAGAAAACTACTCCACGGGCGTGGTTGACACCAAAAAAAATGTATTGGTGATACAACATACTAAAATCACATACATGAATACACACTAATTAACTATTATTACAAAAACCAAAAAACAACTCTTAAACATTAACTCTAAATATATCCATTAAGTCTGAATGCATTAATGCATCTGTACATGTTCTCTCACACACTTCCCTAAATGATCTTGCTTGTCCTTCATGTGGGCCTCCTGCCCACACATGTCAATTATGTATTCTTGTATTTAGTATTGATTCTAGGATGACTCATTTACTATTTATTCACACAATGGGCACCACTAAGTAGTACTGGTTCTGTGTAAATAGTAATAATAAAACAATTTATATGTGACTGTGTCTATCAATAGTAATAGAGCAAATTTGTTAATAATAGTGAACATACACTTAGTAGTTACATCAGTGCTGAGGTGTTTGAGAACACATTTTCTCAAAAAGTAAACAATTTAAAATTTTATACTAGTTTGAAGCAAAATTTTTTATAAAACGCACAGCTAAATACTTAGTTTATGTTTGTGATTTATTATAAACATATTATCAGATAAAGTCTTTGAAGTAATTAAGATTAATAATTTTGGCTATATAAAGTGTTTATATAAAATGAGGCATTCATTGTTTGTACTTGTACTAACATAATGTAAGTTATTCTTATTACTCCAATAATATCAACCCAAAAATTTGATCTTTGGTAAATTACTAGTAACAATCAATACGATAGTTTTGAATTATAACTTGCTTAATAATTACTACATATAAGGATTATGTAAATGACATTTGAAGTCTTCATAAAATAGATATCTTAAAATAACTTACCAAATAAATATTACATTGCCATTTGTATTTAGATACATGGTCTTCTCCCTTGATCACTGGAAGTAGACCTTCTCCTAGATGTGGTTTTACAGTCACCTGCATTAGTCCTACACATGCGGTCTTGTTTGGTGGATGGGATGGTACTAGTATACTCAATGACACTTACCTCATAGACTTGGCACAGATGGTAAGAATTATTGTAATCTCTCTCTTGCAAGTTTCTATCCAGTGAGTTTGTTAAAACGGAGGGAATTTCATGGAACATAGGAACTATGGCAAATTGGCCACTTATTTAAAATAACAAGTAATTTAGTGGAGTGTCCATTTATTAAAACGTTCTATATGGAACTAAATAAAAAAAGCAAATATTTTTTATAATAAAGTGAATTAATTCTCATTGACCTGGATGAGTTCTCATTGAAGAGACTAGTAAGTTGCAACTGACCATTGCTAAGCAGCAAAATAATTTAAAAAAACAGAGAGGGAGAGAGTACATGGTATAAAGTACAGGACATGTAGTAGTATTTTTATATAGGTCTCTAGGCAGCTGCACTTGCAGCGGATATTTGTTGTACTTAAGTCCAAACAATTTTTTTTAGATTAAGCTGCTTACATGGGCTAAGTAGATTTATGTTTATGTAGGAAAGAGGCATAAAAGACTTGACAAAATCTATTAGTGAATGTTGTAGTTCATTATCTCATATGTACATTAGTTCACAGTGTGATATGATGAAATATTTCATGACCTGACTAATTTATTTTCAAGAGCCAGAGATGAGTGAAAATAAAGCCTGGGAGTGAAAAGAGCTATATCACTCTGATAAGTGTAATAAGTGGTTTATTGCAAACTAGATATCATCACTACTGTATTTAATACTAGAGGAAGGGTAATTCACACAGTGTAAAGTTGGTTGTAGAGGCTCCACACACCCCTAGCTGATTTTAGCAGCTGCTTTAACCTAGGTTGAGTAGCTACACAAGAGGAAGGCAGCTGTAAAATCCAAGAGAAATGACAAGTTCAGTCAGTTGCTATAACTACAACTGTAATGAGCCTGGAAAGCAACAGCTTGAAATATCATCATGAGTTATTTCAAGGTTCCTTTTCTAAAGATATTAATGTGAAGATATCTAGGATGGAATAATAGTTATTATTTTTATATATTTATTAATGAACCACTTTAATGATCCTATTAAGACACAAAATTTCCTGACTCAAATATGTCTGAAGTTATAAAGTGATTACTAGTGTTTGTGTTCACTTTTATACTCTGAAATACTTTTTATGCTTATATTATTATAGCAAATATATGATGCATGTTGTCAGGAAACTATACTGACAGCAACATGCACATGTCGCCATGAAACCAGAAATGTGTAACTGATGTATTATGATTATTGTTCTTTTGTCGTATTTTATATCATTGCACATTCTTATCATAATTACTGCACATTATTTTTATTCTATTCAGGCAGATCAATTCAAACATAGACTGCTTGATTACTTTAGTTAGTAAAACTAAGAGAAATAAAAATCTCTTCTAAGCACTGTATATACTGTGATTGGACTTACTAGGTGGTAGCAAAACACAGTACATGTTACTAATTGATAGGCTGTTAAAATGCAGCTGATACTTTTGGATATTGTTAATATATTTAATTAGGCATGAAGAAGTGTTTCAGTTCTTCTAATAATAAATATTGTAAAGTATTTGTTTGATTGTACATTACATTCTCGTACAAATAGTGTTTTACTAAACTTGTGCGTGGAGCACCACAACCATCTCAAAGAAGTTATCATGCTGCTGTTTGTCTTGATTATAACAACAACAATCCACAGTTGTTAGTAGCTGGTGGACATCGTGGCAAAGCTTTAAGTGATGTTTGGTGTCTTGATGTACGAGCACAGAGTTGGAAACAGGTAAGATCATATTATAGTATAGCTCAAATAATAATAGCTATGTAGAAGTAAATAAACTTAACTGGTGAACATAAGGAATAATCTTTAATAGAAAAAAAATAATGTTTAGCTATTGTTTAACTAAAATTACTTTTATAGTTCTTAATAATTATTATTATTGAATCATGTACAATTCCCTGATAATTGGTAGCTAAAAGTTCACCTGTAACGAACTTTGACTGTTTCAGTCAATTCTATTTTTAGAACTAATTAAATAGTTTAAGTTAAGTTATACTTTTCATAGATCTAATTAAGTATAATAAGTAGTTTAATCTCTGTATAATTATTACACAATTTCATGCATGAAATCAAATAAAAAATAAAAAAACAATATATTTAATGCACATACATGAAGTACTACATGAGTACATTCCATTGTACATTTTTAACAACAACTTTTTTTTATCTTTTGCAAGGTGTAGGTTAAATTCTGAGCACTTCGAGGTTTTATAATATTTACACTGTCTGGATAGAGTAGCTCTTCTTCTTTCTAACAATAATATAAGTCTGTCGTCTGGGAAACTTTCCGGAAGCTCGTGTTAAAAGTGTTTCTTGAGATCTCATAAAATGGCTTTAGAATAATGGCTGTGTTAAATCTGGGTAGAATTGTTTTCCCACACAGATAGCTGTGATTTTTATATCATTCTGTATCATTATAAATAATCTATAACATTTTACTAAAATCTAAATAATACTATCAGAGGGTCTTGCTGCTACATTCAAAACCTGCCCAACGTAGCCTAAAATTTAGATGAAAATAAGTGAGTACTGCACGAATACTTGTGAAGATACATAGCAGTGAATGTTAAAGAGCTATAGAAATAACGAAGGAGATAATGTTAAGAAGAGTCAACATTAGAGTTATCTAAAGTTTGATTCTTTATCTTTTTGAAGAATACATATCCTATGCTGCTCATCCTCAACTATCATATTTTGACATGTCTGTCTCTTCAAGCTTGTAATTGTTAGGTTTCTAGAGTGTACTGGCAAGCTCGTCTAATAGTAAAATTTTTAGTTTAATTTTGCAGAGCATTTATAATGCTACAGAATGATATACAAATCACAGCTGTCTGTGTAGGTGAAAACAATTCTGTTCAAATTTACTACAGTCATTATTCTAAAGCCATATAAGAATCCTCTGGATCACTTCTACTGCGAGGTTCAGAAAGAGACACAAGATTTATCTTGTTAGAAAGAAGAAGAACTACACTCTATATAGACAGTGTAACAAAACCTCAAAGTGCTCAGAATTTGATCTACACCTTGCCGCGGTTTAAAAGTGTTCAATGGCCATGTAGCACTTCCTGTATCTGCAATGGAATGTACTCAATGTAACACTTCCTGTATCTGCTTTGATTGGACTGCTGGCTTGTGGACTTCATTATGTATCATTAGCAAACAATTTGTTAGCAGCTAGTTGATGTTTGTTTAAATGAACATTATTTACTGCCATGATTCAGAACTGGTAATCTAATTAATATTTTTACTTAAATTAGCTGTTTAATTTACAACATTTGTAAAATTTGTGTGGTGTTATATAACTTTTAACTTGATATAGTATGTTTTAGTAATAAAAACATTTGTATCGGTAAATTTGTTGGAATAATTACATATATTTATTGTATATAAACGAATTAAGATTGTAATTACTATATAAATTAATTACTAATTGATTTACTTGTTTCATTTCAGTTAACTTTACTTTTTTGTTAGCTACCACTAGTAGCTCAATTGTCATGAAGTATAGGCTCAGCCCTTTCCCTAGAAAAAATGGCATGTTCATGTAGAGACACTATCTATTAATAGTGAGATGTTATGAGTGACGGTACATATTTAGGAATAGTAACATGTACATGTAGATATACACATGCATCATTAATAGTAAGATGTTATCAGTGATTGGACATGTACCAGGATTTTTTTCCATATCTGATACTAAACTGTATGCAGCTAATTTTGAGTTTAATATAACTACTTCTTCCTCATGCAGATCTTCATAACTGATTTGTCTCCTAAAGCTGTAGTCAAACACCTACATTTCTTCACATAGCATCTTTCTCTTTGTTTTTGAATGGTTTCTGTAGGCACAAACATTTTCTGCATCTTCTGGTATACTAGATTCACCATCTGTAATACTAGTTCGGGCTAGAAAGACAGATATTTTGGCCAACCTTGTTTTTATATATAAAGTAATTTTTTTAACTAATTTAGGTCAATTTATACCTGCTGAATCCAAATCTGATGAGTGTAAGTTGCAAAAACTTGAACATTTCACGATGATTAAATTATTAAATGCACCTTTTATTTTTAGTATTTTAAAATCAAATAAATCATCTCAGCTACCATTTACTCAAGCATTAACCCACAGTAGCTTCTCAATCGAATTAGTTATTCTCTGACATAGCAGTTATAATGACATCAAATTTTTATCAGCTGAGTTCCTGTTTGTGCACATTATTTTCTTATATGGTAATTTCCGTCACTTTATTTGTGCTGCGTGCTTGCTTATGCTCAAACTGATAGTATAGTCTAGTTTAATGTGGTACTTCCTTCAAGAAACTGAAAGTTTGTAATTTATAGCTATGCTCAAGTTTATCTTGAAAGTTAGATGTTTAGGTAACAATAAAATCTTATGTGCAAAGGAGAACATAAAAATGACCAGCAAAGCTTATCCAGAACAAGAATCTAGAGTTTCTATGCAGCACGTAAGCTTCATAAGCTACCAGATGGTGAATTGCACTTCACAAGTATGTATTTGCTAGTACATATTGCTTGAAAAGTCATATTCAGTGATACTTTAGAAGTGCAAGATAGTAACAAGTGACTAGCTGAGTTTTACAAAACTACGAAAAAACTTTGCATTAGACTATCTTAAAACTGCTTGTTTTGTTGTCAAAAATGCACATGAAAAAGTCCTCAAAAAATTCCAGTAGCTCCATGTAGAAGACATGTGGGTAGAACTGGATGGAAGGCAACTTCTGATAGTCAGTGAGTAGTCCTGATGACATAATACACCAAGTTATCTGGAGTCCTATGAAGTATTTCTACAGATAAATGATTGCCGATTTGGCAACTTTGCGAAACTCGGGGAAATTGTGAAAATTACAAATGGTCACCATGAAATTGATCAGTTCCAACAATTTTTTTTTAGGTATTATATCTAGTATAGAATTCCTGGTTATGTAAAAATGATTCCTGATCCAAGTTGACGCTAGATAGCTACATTGCAATAATTCCAAATGGATGCAGATAAACTACTGACTATGAAGGAAGTGTATTACATAGTAGAATTCTTTTCTGATTGTTTTTTTTTCAGTTCAGACACTGCAAAATTTAATTGTGCCACTTCTGCTTAAATTAAATATATGACTTAGTCAGAGTTCTTGTATAGTGTGTTGTATTACAGTAGGTTGTTAATGAGTGAAGTTCTCATGCAAGAAATTAAAATGTGTAATAATAGCTATATTTGTTTAATAATTAACTACAGAGTTTTAAAACTGTTTATAAATCTTTTTATCAGAGTTGAAATTAAACACATGCAGACTGGTCTACTTCAAGAAAGTTCCTCAAAGAATTACTAAATATGTTGCTTATAATTTTCCTGCTGTCACTAAAGGCTTCTTGTCTAGGATTACACTGTTAAAAATGGAGTGTTTGGATAACATAGTTTTGGTGTTAAATAGGAGGCGCTGCCTGGACACCTGATATTTGAAAGGAAGAAACTAATGGATATAAGCTATTATAATATAAGCTCACTTGGTAAAGTATCCATTGGTGTAGAAGTTATAAGGGCTCAAAGTGGGGCATCCAGACAGCGCCTCCTGGCAAACACATCGCGAGGTGTTATTTAAGCACCCAATTATAACAGTGTACACACTTTCATTTAATTATTCAGCTACACACTACAAATGACATATTTAACAATTCTGAAAACAGTGTAATGCTTCTCATTGCCTATCTTGATTGCTATTGGTTCTCCAAATTGGTCAACATAGACAGCATTTTAGTTCCCTGGATGGTCAACTAATAAGACCAACCTTAGCCTCTGAAACAAGAGAATGCATTTTGATCAAAATAAAGAGAGGTGGAGAACATATCATACATGTCCTATCAATTTCATGGAACAGGCTTGGCTAGTTCCTAGATAGCTGTTTTGACAGCTGCTAAAGTTGCCAGTTTTTAGTGTGGTGAATGGACTTCATGTGGTTATTGGCAAAAGATAGCTATATATGTTACGTGTTGTGAGAATGGTATTATTGTAGATATGAGACAATAATAAGAGGACTAAACAAGTAGATGGTAGATTTTAGAATACTCAAATCCTAGCAAAAAGCTATTGCTTCATTGCTCATATTCTTCAACCTAAATGCATCAGCCAGTCATCACACTCATGTACCAGTATGTGCACCAGTGCATATCCTTCCCATTTGACACTAGCATGTCAAAGTTTCATACTATTGAAATATTTTACCTGCTGTTTTAGTGAGTCCCATCATTTGTAATGTAGTAGCATTATTTTCAACATGTATTTGCTACTGACTTTATGAAACAGTAAATCCATGTCATAGCTATGTAACTCTATCATGGGATAAATCAGCTGTCACAATTGTATTTTCAAGGCTTGATGTTTTGCAGTGTCCAAGACCTTAACTGGAAACAATAATATTAAAACAACCATAAACTCTATACTAGAGGTATTCATATAATTTCTTAGAGTTGACCATATTTTTGGCAGCTAATTTGCAATTTTCGCTGTGTCTGAGGCCTCAGATTGAAAAAAATACCATCAGAAATGAATTTTGTAAACATAATAACCATATGCTAGACATATAACTAGAAAAATACTTTTTTGAACCAAGAATATTCATCGTGAACAGTTAAAATTTCACTATTTCCCGGAGTTTTCCAAAGTTACCACTTTGGCAAACCAAGTTAAATTCTAGAACCACTTGGGGATGCAAATCTGTAAAAGTAACTGTCATTAGGAGTTTGTAGACTTAAAGTAGCAATTCCAATAATATTTGAGATACAATTTTCGTTTCTTATTTTATTTAAAGCAAAATGCTCAATGTTTCATCACTGGCACTTACCAGATCTGAATTCAGCACAAAAATGGGCTCTAGAAAAGTCAATCAAAATTACTTTATGTGATGTTAATTCAGGTCTACTACACTACACTAATACAAAAATATTGCAACATTTTCAAATTATTTACCACCCAGTCCCTATTTTGAAGTAAGTCAAAACTTGAATGCGAAAGCTACCTCAATGTTTGCATTGTAGCCTTAGAGATACCACCGCAAGGAGTTTGACAATCATAAATAGCTTACTCTTTGAGGTTAAACAGCATTCGAGTGGAGGCAACACAGACGAGAATAAACACGATTTTCGTGAGGTGATACTTCAAATCTCTGTGCAGCAGTTACTGCAATGAAAGGGTTAAGTAATTTTATGGCTGTTTTATATTACAAATACATTATTAATTATTGTTTAGCTGTCAACAATAGATTAACAAAACACACTAGTATTAGAACTATTAGATTATACCACTATATTGCAACAAAATGCTAAGTGGTGTATTTATACTGTTAAGGGATACTGCTATGAATATTGTCATTTTTAACTGACTTCCAAATTTTCTATATTTAAATATATTTTCAAAGTTTGAGAATTTTTTTACCCTTCCAATTTATAAATTAATAATTGTTTTCTTAGTCTTCTTTTATTCATTTTATTCACATGTTTCTCTCTAACATCTCAGCAAAAACAGACAATGGTTAACTGCCGGTGACAGCAAAAAAAAATTTCGTTAACAATTATTATACATGACTATATAAGTGAAGAGTGAGTCATACAAGTAGCTCACATGTAGGATTGAACTCAGTCATTGAATAGTGTTCTAACAGTGAACACTGCACCTTGAAAATATAGCAAAATATTTTATAGAAACCTTCTTCAGCTTCATTGATGATTGATTAGATTGATGTTATATTAGACAGACTGCAATTAACTTGTGATGCAATAATTGAATTATCGCTCTAAAGCTGCTATTTTTATTGTAAGAAATTATAACTACATCTACTCGTACTATGTTAGGAAAATTCGATGTGTTGTTTATTTCAGACCACTATCTAATTTAACATATGGTTGTAAATCAGTAAATGTCTCATTAGTGAATGATTAATCTTAATCAGGATGTGTAAAATATTGAAGTGCAATTTTAACTATACTGAACAACCAAGTTCATACGTTTACTTTTCATTCTATTTGTTCAATGTTTGCCTCTTCAGATAGCCATATTGCCGCAGCCTAGATACTGTCACTGTGCAGCTGCTTTTGCTATTTCTTCTGAATTCACTGAAGTAGTGCTATTTGGAGGAAATGAACAGCTTAATCGTCACCTCTCAGACACTACAATATTAAGAATTGGTGAGTTACTGATTTTAATAAAATAATTTACTTTTTAGCTGAGGTATAATTGATATATTTGAAGTTCTGTTTTATATTGTCTCATTGTATTATCCTTTTTTTTTTAGCATACCATTGTTTACACTAATAAAAATGTTTTGGTCATTACATAAAGAATACACAATTTCATTCTCATATTTCATTACATTTTACATATTTTTGATGAGTTTATGTTACTAAATTAGAAAAAATAGCTGATGTTATATAATTGGGAAGTAACATTTGTTCAAGCATATGTACTTGACTTTAACAGTTTCTCAAGAAAAGGCAATCTATTAATATCTTTACAATTTAAGACCACAACTGTTTATGTCTCCCACTCACAAAACGTTGTAAAAACAAACAAACATGTTATTTATACTTTTTATGGAAATCAAGCAAGGTACTGTCAATCATCAAACAAAATGTCAGCTACAAATACATGATTATTTAATTAATATTTTCATACTATAGTCTGATGGCATGTGTGTTATTTTATTCACTGAATCATTTCAGTGCATGAGAAAATAATTCTCATAATTTACTTGTGTTACTTTATTTATTATTCCACACAGTTGAATAATTTCTAGCCTAATACATTATTTTAACTGCTGTTAACATGAAAACCTTAAACTGTGACTAATATTATATATTTGCCTTTTTATTCTAACATGTAATGTTTAGATTCAATTTATTGGATGAATCATTTGAATGTTCTTTTGAGTTTACATTGTTAATATGAGTTTTTATTACTTTGGAATGTGGAAATAGAATGTATAGTGCTGTAGAGAAGTGATAGCTATAACTAATAAATAATTAGTTCATGTTTATGCCTAACATTCTTTATTAAATTTGTAGAATGAAATTTAACTAAGGCATAATTAAATTGTATATATAGAAAAAGTAACCTCCTCCACTAAATGGAAAGTATCTGAAATTATACATTCTTCAGAGTTGAGAAATAAAGATAGACTAATAGCAAAGAGACTACTAAAAGGTAATATTATAAATACAAGTTGTAGACATGATTTAATGTATTAAGCATTATAAAGGTGTAAGTAGAATAATACATTTATAACTATACAATGTCATTATACCTCAGTTTGATCTTTGAAACATAACAAAATGTTTTTGATTTTGAGTAATGTCATTGGTAAACTGGTGGACCAAGCGAGTGTGGGAGATTAGAGTTCCCAGGAGCTTCTTGACCTTCTGGCTAAGGAAGGCTAGAATAAGTTCCCCAGAATCGAGATTAATCAGTTCTAGGCAGGTCGCTGCCACCAGGAGTTAAGCTTCCCTGAGCCCGAGTGAGGTTAATTCTTGGTTCAGTTAGTGTAATAAGGTTAATATGAGATACAGCAAAAACTCCAAGAATGATACTTAGCCAGCCAATATATAGAAAACCAGCTATCACAAATGAATAAGGGTGCATTAGAAAAAGAAACATAAATAAACTAGTTAATTAAATAATTACATAATTGATGAATGTAAAGTAAGTAATGATATAATTGATAAATAGAAGAGTAGATAATTAAATAATTACTGAGGAAGGACATGGGAAGTACATCAGAGTCAATGTATGAGTGGAAACTTAAACAGTTGATTAATGTTGGTGTCCATTACACCACATGGAGTCACCATGGATAGCTAACAATATTATGTGAATATATGAATTAATGGTACTTAAACGTTTAAGAAACTGCCAAATTAGTTCATGTAGTGTCTAAAAATACAAATTGATTGTGTCTAGGGTGATGCACTGGTTGGTGTTTGCTTCTTCAGCACTTAAGCTAGAATAAGCTAAATGCTCCACAATTATTATCCTTCATTAACTTGTTTTCCAATTACAATTATATTTGCCTTTGCCAAATAAATGTAGTATTTTTTAATTGACCATTTTAATTATAGTATTGTAGTAAAAAGTTTAAGGTTATTTGAGATTTATCACCAATTTTTTCTTTGTTATAATTGAATCAGATGCATATCTAGTTGATTATTCCTCTTTTCTAATTCTTTGGTTGTTTGTTCCAAAAAACAACAAAACTTCACTGTCTTTAGTAATTACTGCATGCTAACTTTATATGTGTTATAATGTGTTATACAGTGCAATTATTATACGCAAACAACGGAATTATAAAAACATCAATTATGAGCCTTAATCTTTGCACTGTATTGAGGATATTTGATTTTAATTTAACGTAATATGTAATAGTTAGAGCATAATGGCATAGCTACTGGTATATCTAGAGTACTCAACCCCTGGGAACTGTGGTGCTTGGGCTTTCACACACAAAATTTGCCAGTAGCTACACACGTGCTCTAACTATTTTAGATCTTGTTTACTCAACTTTGTTTACCAGCATTTTGGCAGAGATGGCAGTGTCAAGAACTTTTTCAGAGAGAATATTGTGGATATTGCTCAGGAAGCTAAAGGTTCTGGTCATCCTTCCCCAGTAAATAAAGCACATGCCTCCAGTTTAAGTCATTTTGAAGGTAGCAAAACTGATTTTTCTTTGCTCTGAACAAGAAGTAAGAATTCTGTCTCTAATAAACATTGCCAAGAATACTAAATAGGTCGTTACACTTGTATGGAACTTAACTACAGCAATACTGTTACAAAACTGTTATTAGACTATGTGTTTTATAATAAATCAGCTTTATGCTTATGGGATTGAAATTAATGTTTTCGCTCGTATTCACCCAGTTTAGGAAGACATTACATGGTTCATTTATTCTTAAAACATAACTTAAACGAGTTTAAATGAGGTTAATGATGTAATAGTAGTTAGTCAAGGTGTGGTAGCAATAATGTATCTCTACCACCTGGTCAAGCCTACTTTAATATTGATAATGGAAATGAAATTAGTAAAGTTTTTTCCATGTCAATTAAAAATTGCAAAACTGAAGTAAATTTCCTTAGTATTGTTTTAAATACTTGGATTTTTTGCATGATAAAATGATAGTCTAAAAAATGTGAAATATTGTAAGCTCAAACTATAATAATGATCCAGTTTAGGGTCCTAAATTGAATAATGTTAGAAATGTAATAGTTATTCAGCTGAAATGAGTGCAAATCAAATGATTGACTCATTAGAATGCACTATTACAGTATGCAATACTCACTGCAATTGTCTTCCATAATTAAATAGAATTGTAAAGGAGTTTTATGGGGTGTGTGGGTTCCCCACACAACCGCCATTGATGCCTGCACTCTACTGTGCACTGTGTACTTTGTGGTGCATGTGGGCTGAGCTGGACTCTCACACTTCATTCATTGTGTGTTTGTGTGTTTGTTTGGTGTGTGTGGTTTTTCATGCATATGCCTGCAATTTTTGGTTTTGTTCGAGTGCTGTTCTGTCTAACTTTGAATTATACCAACTTAAGCCTAACTTTTTTAACTTTCCATGGCTACTCTTAGCTATCTACTTCCCAACACTGTTGGGTGGTCCTTCTTGAGCTCAGGGATTTACACCCCTGAACATGGGGCTCCATTGTGATTTTTCAAAATGAGCATTTATCAGTGGTTAAGATTTGAAAAAGATTGGCACAGCAATTTTGACAATTACTACAAATTACTTATTTATTTTCAAGTCAAATAGTTTATTTGAAATCGCAACGATAAATTAACATACTATTTTATAGCTAGCTAATTACTATTATTACGATTCACATGAAACATCGTGTACAACAATAGGCAATTGAAACTTCCACATAGTGAGTCAAAATAATTAGTTATGAGAGTATTATGTTTGTGCTGCAATTTTCACTCCTCCCACCCACTCCTAAAGTGATGTATAGTAAAAGTGTATTGGAGATTTATTAATGACATGGATGTGTAAGTAGATCCTGCATTTTCTAATGTACATACAGGACATTAATTGTGGTCATATAATGTTTTAGCTACCTTGTTGTTTAAATTACTGTGGACAATGGCTCGCTAGCCATTTGTGCTAAAACACATCACAAGTATATCTATTAATATCACTAACTAGCATACTTGTGTCATTCAATAGATAAAGAAATAGAAAAAGCTTGTCAAGAAGCTATACAAAAACAGACATGTGTGGATCTATGTGTAGGACGAATGAATTTTGTTGGTCTTCCAAGATCTGGTAAAAGTTCAACTCTACATCGACTACTTGGAGATTTTATAAACATTGATCAATCTAACATGAAAATTAATGAGCCAAGCACTGGAGTAGCTGAGAGAAGGCAGCTATTCATTCAGAGTATCAGTAAGTCCTTTGGATTTGCACAGCAGGGGCAATGGACCAAGAAGGACATTGTAGGGGAAACTTCAATTCTTAATGAGGTTATACAAGAAGCTGTAGAAAGTAAGTAGAAAAACATTATAATTACAACCAATTTTATAATTTAGAACTTGAACTTTATTCCAGAAATGGGTAGTGAAGTAAATTGAGTGGCTCTTAATTCACAATCGAAGTGTGATACTTAACCATATGTCTCCAGTAATCAGAATAATTAAACTTAGTTTCATTTTGCATAACTTGAATGAAAAAATAGAATTAAAGCTGTAAAATGTGTTCAATAAATGCAATATAATTTGACTGCAGTGACTTTTGTAACATTAAACAACATTATAACATAACTCCATATCATTTAAAATTAGCAACACTAAAGTAAATTTTCTTTTTATTGTGCAAAGTACTTGAATTCTTTTTGATATTGAAAATTATAGTTTACAAAAGTAAAATATTACTTAATAAACGTGCAAGCACAATAATTATAATAATATACCATTTCAACTTTCTGAATTAAATAATTTCGGTTAAAATGAACAATATAATAGTTATTTAGCTGAAATAAGTGCTAGCATATCAAACAAATTGATTCATTAGAAGGCACAATTAACATACAGTTGCAATGCACACTGCAATTGTCTTTCGTAAATTTAATAGAATTTTAAGGGAATTTTATGGGGCATCATTGTGATTTTTCTAAATGAGCATTTATCAGTGGTAGGCTTGAAAAAGATTGGCACAACAATTCTGATAATATGTACAAATTAGTTATTGTCATATTGAACAGTTTTTTTGACATTGCAACTATAAATTAAAGTGCCATTTTATAGTTAATTTCTATTATTATTCAAATGCAACACCATGTACAACAATAGGCAATTGAACGAGACTCTAACTCAGTCACACTTATTAACTTAATATGACTAATTATGTTGATTAGATGCTAAACCACCAGTCCAAATCAAAATAGATGCACCTATGACTGAAGAGGTTTCAGATGATGTTTACAAAGTTTTATTTGAAGAAGCTGTGAAAGACTTAACTGAAATTTATCCAGCATATATTGAAGCTGCAGCAGAACACAATGAAGAAAAAGTAAAGTATTTACTGAAAGACACAATATACTTGATAACAACTGATCATGGAGGTCAAACTGAATTTCTAGACCTCATGTCTCGATTTCTAATGGGGGCTTCTTTACATCTTATTTTCAGTCGACTCACTGATTCCTGGGACTGTGTTTTTAAAATGTATTGCACCAATGAAGAGGGAGTTTCTACTGAGACAGAAGACTCTATAGTTACTCTAGAAGAAGTTACTTTTCAAACTCTGGCTAGTATAGCATGCATGAAGAATACGAGTGACAAATTGACATCAAATCACGGCTCTAATGCTGACATGGAGAAAACCAACGTAGTTACTAAAGCTATGTTTGTGGGAACATTTAGAGACAAGGTGTCCCTATCACAGTTTAGAGAAAGGGATCAAATTCTTAGAAAGAAAATTGAACAAACAGAGTTTTACCACCAAGACATTGTCGAGTATGCCTCAGAAGAATTCCTGACATTAACAATGGACAACAAGAAAGGAACTATAGAGGAAATCAACACAGCAAGAGAAACTTTTGAGAATTGCATTAAGAAGAATCTAGGTAAAGTTCACATTCCTTGCTCCTGGTTAATGTTCAGCATTGTTCTGCGATCAAAAGAAAAGCGTGTGATAACACTGACAGAATGCAATGAGATTGCAGAAAGTTTAAATATTGGTTTATCAGATGTATGCAATGTTCTATGGTTTCTTCATTATCGTGTCGGCACGCTCCTGTACTATCCAGAAGTGAGAGGATTTGAAAACTTAATCATTTGTGATGTTAAGGTTAGAAATACTTGCATACTAGTGGTGTACTTGAGCTCAAATGGCGAGCGAGCCTTAAACTACACTATTGTTAAATGATTGATTTTAACAACTAACACTCAAGCTACTAAAATAAAGTCGAGTTTTTAAATTACGTATGCGGTAAAGGGGATTCAATGCCATAGTAATCGCTCCCCGCAACTGTTTGAATTGAAAAAGAAGCAACAAAATCAAGTCACGTTATTTAAAGTTTTCTTTGTGACATTCTTAATAGTAGTTGTAATGCACAGTACTTGCACACAACTGAACATACCTACGCAAGACTTACCTTCGTGGTTCGTCTAGTGAACAATGAATTTTCAAGTAAATGCTGTTGAGTAGGGCTTATAACTGTGACAAATAGCGTATTAACTTACCACCGCCACTAACTCGAATAGAAATGGAGCTCCCATAAGTTTTTGAGTTTTAACTGCACCCGCAAAATAATTCAAAGCGGTGAACAATTCAATTTCTAAGGTGATACGGGTAATGGTCGTTAAACCGGAGGATTCTGTTTAGTGAATTTTGGGACGGGGTCGAACGCGGAGCGAACACAAAAATACGGAGGGTCAAAGTACAAAATGACATACATACGTCCAAACATATAAATAAACTAGTGGTGTGCTTAAGCACAAATGGCGAGCGAGCCTGATAGTTAGGTAACATAAAATGTTACTATGTTTTAGCTTACTTCACGCAAACACTATAATAGCAGTAATGACATTTTATTTCAGCAAACAAATACAAAATCACTCTCTTACCTGATTAATGGTAACTTTTGTAGTATCAAACATCAACCATTCTGATAATCTCAATTACCAGTAACTAAAAAATAAACCAGTGTTATTATTAGCCAGCAAATATGGAATTACTACTTGCCTCAATTTCCTATTGATAACTTCTGTAGTATCAAATTTAAGTTACTTGAACAAGCTCTCAGCTACAAAAACAAAAGACAATCAATTTTAGCACACAAATACAAAAATACTTTCTTACCTCATTTTCTTGAGCAGTGGTAACTTTTGTAGTACCAAATTTGAGCCATTCTGACTATTTGAATATACCAGTCACTGTTGACAACAAGCTCTTAGCTACAAAAAAGAAAAGCTAGAGATATTTTGAATATTTAGCTAACAAATATGGAATTACGTACTTACCTCAGCTTCCCTCGAGAATAGTAGCTTCCTTAGCATTAATACTACGGCATTCTGACTACCAATGGCTCTTGACAACCAACAATCGGCACTCCGTATCCCCCATGAAACGGCGAAGTTTTGAAATGAAGTATGGAAAAGGGTCTTCAATGCCATAGTAACCGGTCGAATCAACTTTTTGTTTCTTGAAAAGCAAGCGTTTTTGCCTGAATTTTCTCACACTTCTGCGCTTAAGTATAAAGTAAAGCTTGCTTAATGCTGTAGTTTCAGAATAAACTGGGGTCAAGCCTAAAAAGCCGTGTTTTTTGGAGAAAAAGTTACCCGCGCGCGCGTTTAAAGGGCATACGTACCATCCATACATGGCCACTTAGCTGCAGGTTAGGTGGGGTTAATCCCAGGCGGGAATTCCTACACATTGGTAAAGGGTGCTGGGTTTTGGTGGCCCAGCATCACGTGGGAGCACAGAGCGGGTGCGCATTAGTCAGTCAGTCAGTGCACGTGGAGATAACACATACACCACTATAGCAGACTGCATGATTATTTCATCTGCCCGACTGGTCCATGGCTACCAACAAGATAGACAGTGGGGGTGGTGGTAGTTCAAGTGAAGAGCCAGGACAGTCTGGGCGCAGAGATATCCCCGAGGAGGTGTTGAATTGCATTAGGGCGGTGGTTTCTGAACTCCTAGACCAGCAGCGGCAACTGGCTAGCACTGGAAGTGGTAGCAGCAATGCTACGGGGACTGCCCCAGCTGTGCCTACCCCCTCTGGACTGCCCCTTTTAGACACGGTGGCAGCTGCTGGTAACCTTGGGGAGAGTTCCAGTACTCGAGCAGGGGCAGCTGAAACTCCCAATGGTATGTGTAGTCTGTAGCTTGTAGCTTAAGTAGTATGACCACGATAAGGTCTTAATTGTTAATAATAATAATAACTGCTGAAGACTACCCTTACCCCACATGTGAGTGGTGTGACCCTTACAGCTTGCTGGTTACTTAGTGAAGGGTGCTCCTAGCAGTGTTTGGTGGGTGGTGAGACCCTCACCTGTATTAGGGCTTATTCATAGGTGTAGTTAGTCAAATCTAGCAGTGGTTGGTGGGTAAGTGGTGTGACCCTTACTCCCTTACCCTATGTGCAGCCGAAGTGGTTGCTACCTCTAGTAGGGTTGGGGAGTAGTATGTGGTGTTAGTGTAATGTACACAGGGTGGTATAAGTGTCTGTGAATAGTAGCGGCCAGAGGGTGACCCTACCAAGGTAGGGCAATGTTGGTGGAGTGTAATGTTTGGGGGGAGAAGATAGTACCTAAATAGTGCTTGGTAAGTGGTGCGACCCTTACCTCGAGTTGGAGCAATGCTCATAGGCAAGCAGACATGATCTAATAGCGATTGTTGAGCGGTGTGACCCTTACATTGTGTTAGTGAATTATACTTGGTGAGTAGATTGTATCATAGCAGGTGTTGGTAGTGGTGAGCAGTGGCTCTTTCTCTATTGGGAGTGACCAATAGGTTGCTGAGTAGGTAAGATGAGCACTGCAGTAGGTGGAGAGACCCCTATCCTGCACGGTGGTACTAGGTGGGATCCTAGTCAGAGAGCTGTAATGGTGCTCCCCTCTCTGCTGTCAGTGGGCAGTGATATGTGTGGTCCGTGTTAAAGTGTGGTGTATACCTCATCCGTAGGATCAAGGCTCGGGGAGTTTGATGTCGGTCGGGTGAGGGATCTCGGCCTCCCCACGATTGCTACTGCTCCTGGGTTGGCAGAACCTGTGGCAGCAAAACCGACGAAGGCGACTGCCACACCGTTCGAGCCAGCTACCACCAAGTTTCAGCTGGGTGAGACCCTCCCGGTGGTGCCATCCAGAATTGTCCGCCGAATCCTCAAGGGGGACTTCGTAGATATGGCGGAGTTGACGGAGGAAAACCTGGAAGTGGAACTCCATCGCTCGCTCGATGGGGAATATAGTAAGCCAGTGCCAGCCCACAAGCTACGACCGGTAGGAGATTTGATGGGATGGGTGAGGGCCTTTTGCCAATTTGCGGGCATCGTCATCCAATCCCATCCTGGCAAAGCTGTGGACTTATGGGCATACCTTGCCATAGTCCTATCCAGTGGGGAAAAGGGAGACTGGTGGCGTGCATACGACTCTCGCTTCCGGCAGCAGGTGCCTTCGCTGGAAAAAGCGGCGTTTGGGCGCCTGGACCAGGCATTGTACACAAGGTGCCTCTTGTCCGCTAGTTCCAGTGGGGCACAGAAGGCCACCCTGAGTCCCTCCACAGATAGTGGATCCGCCCCTAAACCGAAGAGGCGGCGTGTCACAGCATGCTTTGCATGGAACGACGGGCGAGCATGTGTCGCCATCCCGTGCCGTTTCCAACACATCTGTTCCCGTTGTGGCGGGGACCACAAGAAGTCGGCGTGTCCCCCCACAGGGGAAGGGAGGGATCCTGCCCAGTAGAGGGCGTGCCCAGGACACTATGGGCTAGATTCATTGAATGTTCAGTCTATTTCACTCATGTTACACTCTATTTATCCATTGATTCTATCACCAGTAATGATCACTTCCATGCGATATTTATGTATTTGGGGCATGTGCGGTAGATAGCAGGGGTGGGTAGGGTAGGATGGCAGCAGGGTAGGTTTGTGTAAGATAGAAAAGGGAAGGGATAGGGTAGTTACACGAGGGATAGTACAGTGCCAGGAGAGGGAGTGGTT
>WLWD01001995.1_pt1 | contig 33274 bp, 14 predicted proteins | sample 6712731 | NCBI WGS metagenome assembly WLWD01 (sample SAMN12718690, study PRJNA576275) | sponge metagenome | isolation source: marine sponge | host: Mycale hentscheli | place: New Zealand: South Island, Marlborough, Capsize Point | collected 2014-11-01
GGGTGGAAGCACTTTATCATTTCCATATGCACAATGCCTTTGATGTGTGTATGACCAAAACTGGAATTAAGCACTTTTGATTTTCTAGTTTTTGTGTGGTAAGTTGGAGCTCCACAATTTGGTGCACTACTAGCCGAGCCGATACTCTACTGCAAGACAAAGAGTTCTTTTCCATTTCAATATTACTTTATGATTTATTTGCAATTTTTTCTATTTATAGGATACTCATTATGGTGCGGTTCTTTTTTTTTTTTTAGGTTTAATCGTACTCCTTGTATACGCGAGCAATTTTTTTTCAATTGGTTTGTATTGGTTCTAAAAAGAGCCCGCCTATATCAAGAGTAAAATAACATCAATATAACATTACAAGAGAGTCAGAAGAGAGAGCAGTTTCTTGTTTCTTGGAGATAGTCCGAGGTGAAGGTATTAGGTCTGCGCAGCTTGGGAAGTCTTTGCTCCTCAGAAATCGAGCCTGCTGGATCCATGCGCTTGAGTTCAGGTGCACAGAACCTGGAGAACGGCTACAGGAGGAGAGGCAGCCTGGTGCACCTTGCCACGTGAGTTCAGACGAGTATGGAGAGTTGCTGTAAATGGCTACGAGACAACAAGAAGCTAAATTAAAACACCACAAATTCGCAAAGTATACTTCTGCTACTACCGTGTGATTGTTTCTGCTCGCGTATTATCGAATGAAGGGGTATTGGCGGGGAATAAATTAATGTCTGGATCTACAGGCAGTGTGCGTTGCTATGTGCAGCCACCCTTAACCCTTTGACTGTTGGAGCCGAGAATTCTCGGCATTGCACCGCTCTCGATTCTTTGATTTAAAAAAATCAATTATCTAGTATAACATTTCTATATATTTTTATATACCTGTGCACTCTGTCTGAACCCTGTAGTAACTGTGAGATCATCGGAAATTGAGCTTCAGCTAGTACTGTTAGAAACGGTAACACTGAATTTTAGCTTTTCTCTTTGCAGACTAATATACGTTGTTTTTGTTTTTTTGCAGAGTTTGGTCTTGATATGCTTTAAAAATTCAATGCTTGCTGGAATGTCTACAAAAGAGAAATAAAAAATAGAATATTCGTACTTTTTTCATGTTACCTGACTAGTCATCATAATAATGGGGAACAGGTTAATTCCCAACCATTTTGCAGTAAACTTGTAGGGTTCATATGTAAAAATAGTCGATGGTTATGTGCTGCCTCTCTTTTATTGGCGAGCAAGCAAGACATTATTAGGGGGTAACATATATTTGGGGTGTGCATGTGTGTGTGTGTGTGTATGGATGTACATGTATCACTTTGTACTTTGACCCTCACATTTTTGTGTTCACTTGGTGGTTGACCCTGTTGTTCCATACTTCACTAAACATTAGCTGTATATATCATCCAAGGAAATTTAATTGTTTACAAGGTTGTCTCTGACATATGAAGTGAACTTAGTCTTACAAATGTACCGGAGTTCATTTTTTATTTGAATTAGTGGCAGTGGTAAGTTGTGCTTGTTAATGCGCTGTTAGTCTTATAGAGCTACAAGTTATGAAGAGAATACAAGGCAAGGCATATCCAGTGAACAAGTGTTTGTGTATAAGTGTTGTGTGTTTGAGGCAAGAAAGTAATTCCAGAATTTCAGTTAGATAAAAGTAACAGACAACTGCTACATACTTGTAGCTATTGTTAGGAATGATAGAAGTTATACTATTAACTTCAGGTAAACTAAGTAAATGTTTCCCTTTGTTATTTTTGCATACTTTTGGCTGAAGTTATGGTTTAAATTTAAGTGCTTTGTTGTTAGAATTACTTGTACACAATGGCTAACTTGCCATTTGTGCTGAAGCACATCACTAGTGTGTGTGCTGTGTATGTGTGTTATAGAAGCGGTAAGCAGCTCAAGTAAGAAGGTTGCAGAGACTCTTAAATGAAGCCCAGGCACGGAAGAGGCAATGGATGCAGGAAGGAGATTGGCTGAGAGCCAACATTGAACAAGTTAGGGTCAAAATGAATCAATAACAGAAAGTGATTTTAAAACATAATTGAAAGAAATGAGGCAGTGATGCATAAAAACGATAATGGGAATAGTGAGTGAGAGAGAGAGAGCAATAATGGAGTTAGTTTTTTTTCTTGCTATCATTGTTGTTGATCCTTCCTGCTTTGATGTCCAGCAGTGTCTGTTTCTGATACACAACTAGAGGCAGCTCTCGCCACTGCTCTAGCTTGCTGTTGGAAGGGCAGTGAGACAGGAAGTCCAGCAACTCATTGTTGTCTATGTGATTGGGTCTGATCAGTCTCTGAGAGAACTTCTTTGTCCCCCAGGCTAAGATGATGAAGCGTAAAGGAATAAAGTACACCACAATGGCTGCTACCAGGAACACTGCCATGGCCATCCAACTCAGAAAAGGAACTTTCCACGCCCACAAACTACATACATATGTAGTACACAACACATACAAACAAGATTGTCGGGAAAAAGTTTTTTGAATAGTTTTCTCACTAAATGTATACCTTTCACTCGTGTCTAATGAACTCCACAACTCATGAAAGGTAGGTAGCAAAGGTGAACGAAATCAACTTGCAACAATGATCAAAGAATGAGGTTTTTGTGAAGGTATTGTGTATGGTAGTTAGTTTGGGAAACTTAATGTTTCACATATTATATATATCATTATCAGCACCAGTCCTCCTATGCTCTAGACTGTTGGGAGAGGGGACACACTCACTTTCTAATGCCTTCTTCCGTGTCTGCCACTTCTCCAAGAATATTCTGTACAATGACCAAGATACTCTGGAACAGACGGTACTTCTCTTTGATGGTAGTACGCTTGTCATCCTCCAGATCAGAAAAGTCGGAACCATCCTGCGCCACAACATCAGTACAGGAATGGAGATGGTTAGAGTCAGAAGATGACATGTGCACTCACCTCATCTTGCACCAAGTTCTTCCTATTGTTAGTGACCATGTGGACCTGACTGCTAGGCTTGTTCTGCCACACGTGGCCATTCCTAATGACGATGGCGATGTACTGGTAACTCAGCAACACATCTAGTCCCAGAAACACCATCCACAGCTCTCCAAATACTGTCACCATCACAAAAAACTACACACACACAGATGTAAGAGGCTGAGATATGTACCACTATAATATCAGTGTGTATACTAGATTTATTCACAATACCGTAGACGCAGGTTAAGTGCCCCCTATATGGTAAGTGCCACCTATATGGTAAGTGGTCATTTTCTTCCCAGCTTTTAGCACTTGTTATTAAGTGCTCCATGTGTCTCGTCTACTGCTCATTGGTGCTCAGCTCCAGTTAGGTTACCACTTGTAGTTAAGTGCTCACTTCCTCACCATTTAGAGCTCTAAGCTGGGACACTTAACAACCCACGTCTATGGTAGTATTTTTTAGGTTTGTGACCAGTGAGATCTCTCAGTCATTATCTCACTTGTTTAGCAAACTCCTGTTACCCTAGGATTGTGAAAATAAATTGGTCTGCTTGTGATATATCTCACTATGTCATGCTCTGATGAGTATAATATCTTGGACATTTTCTACGTGGCACACCAATTGTACTAAATGTTTTAGTTTTCCTCACAATGTTGGTTATCTTGAACTGCCACACCTCTTTGTCGGCAAGCTCTACTAGTTCGAATGCCTCCGCCATCTAGATGGTTGCTAATACAGGATTTCATATAGAGGGAGAAACAATTCTTCCCCCTGCCCCCCAAGAATTTTAGAGTAACATGCCTATTCTTAACAGCTAATATAAGTATATATTATTATAAGTTTTGAAGCTTCGCCTGCTTTTTAGCTGTCACTGCTTCCTAATCGGCCTTCCACTGAATGTGACAATGTTGTACCCATCCACTCTGTGGTGACACTACCAAACCAACTCAGTTAATGAATTATTCACGATTACACACCACCTGGTTGTTACCGACATACAAGCGGATTATTATACAGTAGAACCTCCCTTATCCAGCCAGACTCCCAAGTTACTGGCACCTCCCTCTACCGGGCAGCTGCTATGTACCTTGTGGTTAGGTGAAGTACCCCAACTAGCAAATTTGACAGCTGCTTTTGGATAGGCAGTTCAGCTGGCAGCACTATTTTGAATGCATTCTGGGATATGGGCACCTAGGTGAGTGCTCTATCTGGCCAATCCGCTCAGATTTTCCAAATCCCGAATTTTATGGGAGAAATCAGATTTTGATCTATTTGACCACTGAAACCTGAAAGCCGTTGTTTTAGCCTGTTTCAGCTTTCAGCTTTTTAGCTTGGTATTCAGCTGAAAGATGATTTTTTGGAGTCCATTTCAGCTTTCAGCTCAGTTGAAAGTTAAAGGGCGAGTGCCCTACCAGCCAATTGGCTTTCAAAAAAATGAAAACTTGATTTCTGATTTACTTGTCTCAAATTTCAGAAATCAGCTTTTCCAAATCCCGATTGCTTAGTGGAAATTTGGAAATCCAGTTTTATCAAAAGCTGAAAACTGATATACAATCTGTAAGAAAATTGAGCATTCAGCTTTCAGCTAAGAAAAAAGCTAACGGCCGAAAACTGCTGCTAGCTGACCAGACTTGAGAAACACGCAAAGCTAATTTCTGAGTAAATGCTCTTCGATTTTCAGAATCAGCTCAGCCAAAACCTAAATTTGGAATACAGCTAAAAGGTAGGATGGAGGGCTTACTTCTTTCAGCTCTCCTGCCAAATCGACTTCATTTGTAGTTTTAGAAATTAGTTGACTGCAAAACAGAATAGCTTTTTCATGGCATTCAGCTTTTAGCTTTTCGTTTTGTGGAACGAGAATCAACTTTGATGGTGTCTTGATCTTCAACTCACCGTTACTGGCCAAGCATGTTCAGCAATGGCTGAAACCTTCTCATCACCTCTCTTACAAGCATCCTGATGTTCTTTTTACTCTCTTCTCAACTTTACCACAACTGCAGGGTATACTGTACACTATGGATGACCTGTAGTATAATGGGTATAGTATGTTTGACTTTAGTAAGATGTGATCTTAGTGTCTTATCTGATTTAAATGCTGTTTTGATGTCAAAGTCTACACACTGGCTGAATGCTCTCACTCAATCCTGCTATGTATGGAATAGTAAGAATTAAACCGTTCTCTTGCTCAGTATCTGTGTGATCTTTAGAAGGTAACTCTTTAGAGTCTGCCCTAATGGTTGCAATGCCATAACCATTGCTTTGAAGTACTTTGTGTAGGTGTTTCTCTTCTTCCTTCAAGTTTTCACTCATATTAGTTACCCTACTAGCTCTCTGATACAAGCATCTCACTATTCCTCTCTTTACGATTAGGATGATGCGACTTAAAGTGAAGGGTATCTATCTGTGTGTGTGGGTTTTCTGTACACAGTGGATGTAAGCATACTATCACTCTCTCTTTAATAAGCAATCCAAAAAAGGTCTTCCTTAAAGAATTCCATGTACAGGTTGGCCACAACTGCGGAAACAGGAGAACCCATGGCTGCTCCATCTATAACTTGTTCACAACAGTTCCCATTGTACCTAAAGTAAGTTGATCTAAGGCAGACCTCTAATAATTCTGTGATGCACTCAGGAGATAGACATGTTCTCTCATCTAGACTTTCGTCATTCTGGAGCTTACCTCTGATCACAGATACTGCCTCATCTATTGGAACATTGGTGAACAGGGAAGACACATCTAAACTCACCATCATTTCGTCAGATCTCAAGCATACACTATTAATGACATAATTATAGAGAATTCTTTGAGAGTAATACTGATTATTATATAAATTTCTTCGCTGGATATGTGGTAAAAAAAAAATCATAAAAAAGTCTAAAAAAAGTTTTGAAGAGTTTGATGAATCCACTATCCAGGGCCATGCTTGATGTGCCGCCTATCACCATCCCAAACTCAGGTTTCTGTCGTAGCTGCAGTCGTCATCAAAGCCCCACTTACTTCCTACCTGCCCATAATGAACCAATAGGTTTCTGAGGACAATTAAAAAGAATTACAAAACATTGGCTATAAATAATACCCAATTAAAGGAAATGAACCTGGTAAACAATAACAACTTATAAATGTTTTTCTGTGTAAACTACACTTGCATGAAGTATATTTGGCCAATAACATGAGATAAATTTATATAAAAAAGTGCCAATCCATGAACAAATAAACTCCACTATTACAATCGTCCCGCCACAAACAACTTCAATTCTGACAAATCATAGCTACAGGTCTAATCACCACGAAGTAAGGAAAAACGAGAGCATAAAAATTAGCAAAAACAATAGAATTGAGCAGTTTAAATGGTACTACATGTCATTTGAGTTTAAAACAGAAAACAGAAGAGCGAAAGACAAAGGGAAAAAAAACACCAAGAAATGAACCAAAATTTTTTTTTGTCAACACAACACACCTGAAGAGTTGATAAGTAATAGTTAGAGCATACGGCTTAGGTACTGGTGGATTTAGTGCACTGAAGCCCAAGGGCCGCTTTGTGCACTAAATCCACCAGTACCTGAGAGCATGCTCTAACTATTTTAGAACCAGTTTACGGCCCAGTTTCCACTAGCAACTTGGTTTATCAGCATTTTGGTGTCAAGCGAATTTCCGGCCCAAAATTAAAAATCAATTAAAATTCAATTGAAGCACACCTGGCAGGTTTACTTTAGCATTGTAGCTGCCAGCTGTTATCTCCAGATCTAACTCTACCCTGGGCTGCTCTGCTCTGTGGTAAACAGTTAAGCAGCTATATAGCTACGGTATGAGGTATGAGCGTCAGCAGGAGAGTTGTCCGAACTAGGGCTGGTCCCGTCGGATATGAGAGGGTAGTAGACCCTCACATATATCCAGGCCTCACACAGCTTTATCCGGCCTATTCTATTAAACTAAAACTCAAAAATAGCAATACCCCAAGGGTGGTTAGTATGCACAGTTTATATACCTAAAGGCAAAAAATAGTGCACACTTACCAAGTTAGTACACCTAGTAACAATATAGCAACAGGTTCTAATATACAATTATAGCACATTACTATGGCTGAACAGTGACAAAGTTTAGGGAATGTTAAATTTATTACTCTGTAAGCTGATCTTTTGTTGTAATGATAATTTTTTTTATGAAGAATAACAGACATGCAACAATATAAACTGGAAGTGATGACACTGTAAACTACACACACAACTAATAAACAGTAACAACAACAACATGAAAACAACAACACGAAAACAACAACAAGAAAAATAAGTGTCATATAGAGTAAGTCGCCTATAACCAGTAACTCTTATCGACCATTCTGGTTCTATTATAAACCGGCATAGTTTCCCGGACATCATGGAAAATTATATTATCAACTGGCATAACGTACAGACATTCACAAAAACAACAACACCCAAATAGTAATACTGAGTTATGTAATACTTGCTATTATTTTTTTTTGTTGGAGTGGCTACACTGTGCTTGTGACTTGCGGGGACTAAACACTGCCAGGAAGTTTTGTGGATGATTAAGGTCAAGCGCATATTAGCGCACACGATTACGATGATTTTTTTATACTATAAATTATTACAACTATGTGATAATACCTCGAAATTGCAAATATGGTTATGATTAGTTCTGAATCGATACCAATTCTTTTGGTTAGTGGTCAATAATAAAGCAATACAATTTGAAAGCAAAATCATAACAGGTAATGGTCGTCGACCGACTTCGACGGAGACCACATATCTCTTTTGCGAAGAGTTCTGCCACTCAAATGAAAGTTCAAACTCCAGGGCTTATTTTGGTGGAAACTTTGTTGTGGGAAGGAAGAATAGTGTGTGTGTGTGTGTGTGTGTGTGTCTGAGTGAGTGTGTGGGTGAGTGAATGATGTAAGTTCTGCTCAATAATTGGTGGCCTATGATAAGTCACAGGAATAAAGTTTATCTACGATACCTATTATGATTTTATAAAAATGTACAAGTTTTTAGTATTAAAAAATTGGTACTGATTCTGAACTACTTCTCTCTATGACCACATATCATGTGGAGTATGGCCAATGATCTTAACCCTTTCCTTCCGGAGCTGCTTTAAAGCGTTCCAAGATCAGGTCAGCTTCTTCGATTTTTTAGAGACACATAACGATTAGTTAGACGCTTAAAATTTGAAATACATGTGTCTAGAGCATTACTAAAGCTAGGAAAAATGTTTACAGACCAGGTAGCTTCGAGAGTATTTCACAACTTTTGTGTTTATGCCTAGGTTGGTCACAAATTTTTACCGCGGACTCTATGAAAAATTATATAAAAAGTTACCTTGGTCACAGAAGCTTTGTTTCTCTAGAAGCATTGTAGAATCAGTAAAAAATGTCTTTGAACCTGTGAGAACCTGGTAGAGTATCAGACTAACCATTTGTTTACAGTCGAACACTCCGCGGTTGAATGAACTGTCTTCCCAGATTTTTATAAATTAGCCATTGCTATTTATTTAGGCCTGTTATTTCATAATACGTACTTCAACGAGTTACAACGCTGAGGACATTCCTGATTCAGTTTCATGTGGAAAGGAGAGAGATGAGGTCTACCCTTACAGTGGACCTAGTTTCAGTGCCGATGAATCAGAATACAGTCGCTCTGACTCTGAACTGACCCTGGTAAGCTCCTATTTTAGGTATTTTGTTTATCACAAAAACAGCCTTCTTGTTAGCGTAGCTAGCAAAAGAAAGGACATTCCCTATCTTGAAAATGCTCTATTGTACCAGAGCTCTAGTTGATGAAGCATTATATTGTATTCTCGACTATTGGACAATGGATTTTCAAGTAAGAACCTATCTGTTATGTAAGGCATATAGCTAAGACAAATACTGCACCAAGATAACTTACCACCACCACTAATACAATAGACAATGAACCCTGTTAAGCTTGTAACTCACTGCGAGCTTCCGTGGGTGGACATGCATTGACCTCTTTGAACTTTGCCGTATACATATATACACATCAAAATCTCAATTGAGACTCGTTAGGTTTTGCTTCGCTTGCACAATATAGTATTGTTAGTGAACAATCTCTGTCTATACTACTATGAGCAGAAGTCTCAGACAACAACCAAGAGGCCAACCTTTACGACCTGACTCATCAGACGTTGACTATGCATGAGTATTTCCCTCTTCATGTTGTGATGCAATGCTAGTTATGCAAGTAGTGTGATCTGTGTGTGGGGAACTTCGAGCTCCGTAGACCTCTGGCGCCCACACGCTTGCGCTTGCAGTCGGTATAGGGTTATATCGCTGCCACCAGAGTTCTGGGGCCTTCTGCTCTGACCGTAGTCTCAGACATTGTGTTAGTTACAGATAGGACAGAACTGCTGGGGTCATGAGTGGGTGAGGGTTTTATACCAGGCCGCACACGTGACCTCAACTACGTAATACTACAATTAACAAATAAGGTAACATGACCAAATATGGTAACACAACATAAGCCTCGTGGCACGCAAAATGAATATGATTAAGTTATGATGCGCATGTGTAGTTCTAGTTCTAATTAATGTTCTCTTCCTCAATCTTCTCTTTTACTTCCTCTTCTCTGTTTCTCCTTCCTTCTGTCTGCTTCTCTCTTCTCTCCTGCCTGAATGTGAGGCCTCCAGGCCCACACTGTGCATGTCACATATGTGACCGGTTTTAGGAAAATCGGCCTAAACGCGGCATCTAAAGTTTTCTAATTTATTGTACCCGTAGGCTGCACGGGGCCTTGGGATGCCGTCCTCCTAATTTGGAAACTGTAGCACAAGCCGTCTTCGCCCTACGCACTACAACACTTCAGTATTTTTGCTAAACTTATTATTGCTGATTTCGAAAAACGCCGGGTAAAGGCGTTGCTAAGGTAAGGGGGTGTGCCTTGTGTCCGTATACTATTACTGCGTGTCTCCGGGACACTATGGAATAAACCGGTTACAGGCGGATTGAAAGAAGTCTAAAAGGCTTAATGCAGGGCACCTTAAGAAACTATGATGACGAGAATTGCGTGAGTACGTGAATTATGTAGAATAGTAAGTGAATTAGTTAGCTACAGTTTTTTCCCGGCTGTTAGTGAAAAGCCCGCCAATAATTTCTTAGCAACTCTCCGTACACGAGTCCAACCGGCTAGTGTTTCTAGCTTCCTAGTGTGAGTTCTAGAGCACGCCAGAGCTTACAACTGCGTCATAAGCTAGAGCTAACTGGTGTCTATCCATTTCTGCCATAAAAATTTTTTTGAAAAAAATCGACCCATAAGGCTTTACCCGGGGATACTGAAAAAAATTGTTTGCCGCGTTTAGGCCGATTTTCCCAAAACCGGTCACATATGTATACATTCTACGATCTCTTCCTTACAATCATGATTGCTGTATTATGACTGATCTCCTGTGGACAGTCATATATACTGACATGATCACAACAACACTTGTCAGTTTACTCTATATGTTCCAGTACATGGTACACTTCTTATAGTCAGTATTACAGAGGGACCCTCGCTGGCTCAATGCTATCTAATAATTCAGCGAGCGAGCGAAGCGAACGAAGCTGACTATCAGTCGTGTTCAATTGAGATTTCAGATATATGTAAGTATGTATACGTACGTCAAAATATTTCGCCCGCGCTTCTAATTACGTATGTCTGGGACCACCCAGACAAGGAACACTAAAGAAACACGCCCACTTTCATCCTATCTTACGCTATGTACAAGTATATATTCACTTATTTCTAATGTTTACTTTATCTGCATGTACAAGCCTCTCACTTTACTTCTAATGTCACCCATTCTATCAACACCTCACTCACATGTCCATATAAGGAACTACACTTAATCATATTCATGTCTATAACCCACACTACACGTCACCATTCAAGATGTTATATAAGCTGCATGTTAACTTTAATAAAATGGTTGTTCACCTCTGTCTGTCCCAGGAAACGAGAAAATACTTGGATAGTGTGCGCTTTTAACACCTAGTCTCGCAAGACTGCAAGCTACACAGCCAGCGGTTGCGCGGGATACTTAGGCTGCGCCTGACAAGTGAGCATCCTGGTCCTTCAACACACGGCAAGAAGGCCACTGATAGTACTGTACCCAAAGACACGCAACAAGAGCCCATAGCCGGCTAAGTTGAGGCTTCCTACGCACAGTCTCAACACATTCACAATTTCAGTTCACGCCTCAAGCCGGGTACAGGCACTTTCAACGTAAGTTAGGTAAAGCGTTCACAGTTCCAGTATTTTTCAATTAACTAGCGCGGAGGATCCTGCTGCACTGCCTTACGCAACGTTTCAACCAAAAAGTTTATAGCTACTCTCTTCTTGAAACAATTGTGAAGTCTTTGTCAAGCTGCGCTTCTTTGCCACTTCTTTCGATGTTTATTCAGGTAATTCTGTTATTGTTACTACACATGGGTTCCACTTCCTTAGTCTGGGATCAGAGACTTTAGATTCTCTGATGCTAACTGAGAATGGAAAGGGTTATACTGTGCACTACAGTTAGATGTAATTTCTGTCCTATTTTTCTGTAAAAAGAGTCTGCTCGCTCGCCATGCATTTGCGCTATTCGAGCGTACCACTAGTGTATGTATACGTACGTCAAAATATTGCGCCCGCGCTTCTAAGTACGTAAGTTAGGTAAAGCGTTCACAGTTCCAGTATTTTTCAATTAACGAGCGCGGAGAATCCTGCTGCACTGCCTTAAGCAACTCTGTTTCAACCAAAACATTTATAGCTACTCTCTTCTTGAAACAATTGCGAAGTTTTTGTCAAGCTGCGCTTCTTTGCCACTGCTTTCTAAGTTTATTCAGGTAATTCTGTTATTGTTAACTCTTCATGCCTAATCAGTTAGATGTAATTTCTGTCCTATTTTTCTGTAAAAATAGTCTGCTCGCTCGCCATGCATTTGCGCTATTCGAGCGCACCACTAGTAATACACTTGTGTGTCAGTAACAACGATGGTGCGTATTCATGAATAATTCATGAGCATAAACAGTTTGGTAAAGAAGCAAAAGTTTCGCAAATCCAAGTCCACAATCATGATAGAAGGACAGAAAGACTCAGAAGCAGGAGAGAGAGACTAAGGAGAAGGGACTCCATGCCTAACTGAAGAGAGGAAACGAGGAGATAGCCGAGATAGTTCATGAAAAAGGAGAGCAGGAGAGAGAAACTGATGTAACCTTAACCAAGTGGTAGAGGATGATAATGAATAAAAATAAATTATGCTACCTGCATTTACTCTGCAATACATCAAGCGCCAATGTGTGGTGGGGTAATTGTTAATGTTGGACCAAATTTTCCCGTCAAAACCTGCTATTAATGTTAGGTCGTTTACACAGTATGAAATGGTATAACCATGGTATAAAATAGTTAGACCATGACAATTCGGGATAAATGCCCTTTCCGGGATGGAGCGATAATTTTTCAAACCAATTAAAAAAACCCTGATCCTGAGGAGGAAGCCCTAGGGAGAGGTTGGTTATCTAGCAATAATTCCGAAAGTTGCTGTGGTTTAACTATTTTACATTACAATTATTGCAAACCGCTTAAAAGTACCTTAGATTGCATTATTAAATATCAATTAATCTAACCATTTGATTTTGTCTATTCCTGTTGAAAATTCTGCCAGGACGTCAAAGGTATCTTGAAAAGTATTTACAAGTAGTACCAAATACATAACATAGCCATTCTATACTAATCCATATCTTCATAACTTACTAATTCTTGTTGCATAGTTAAGCCAGTATCATCAGCAGCTTCTTCCAACACATGCTGACATGCCTATGCTTTACTGAAACACCAGTCACCCCAGCTCCGAATAGTATGGCGGGTGATTCGTGCCAAAATTAGACGCTCGCGTTACGCCGGCTACGACCATGAGATGCATGCTAAAAGACCATGACATGCAAGCTAACCGAGCGTGAGATGCTAGCTACTAGTGGTGCGCTCGAATAGCGCAAATGCATGGCGAGCGAACAGACTCTTTTTACAGAAAAATAGGACAGAAATTACATCTAACTGTAGTGCACTGTGTAAACCTTTCCATCATCAGAGACTCTAAAGTCTCTGATCCCAGACTAAACTAACAGAATTACCTGAATAAACTTCGAAAGCAGCGGCAAAGAAGCGCAGCTTGACAAAGACTTCACAATTGTTTCAAGAAGAGAGTAGCTATAAACTTTTTGGTTGAAACAAATTTGCAGCAGGATTCTCCGCGCCAGTTAATTGAAAAATACTGGACCTGTGAACGCTTTACCTAACTTACGTAATTAGAAGCGCGGGCGAAATATTTTGACGTACGTATACATACATATATACATTTATAGCCCGTTACCCGAGCGACCGCGCTTGTCGTTAAGAACTACTAGTGGTGCGCTCGAATAGCGCAAATGCATGGCGAGCGAGTAAATATATGAGTATAGGTAAAGATGATTTTTGAAGGAAATCGCTAAATAATAGCAAAGATTAGGAATGAAGAGTTAACAATAACAGAATTACCAGAATAAACTTCGAAAGCAGTGGCAAAGAAACGCAGCTTGACAAAGACTTCACAATTGTTTCAAGAAGAGAGTAGCTATAAACTTTTTGGTTGAAACAAAGTTGCGTAAGGCAGTGCAGCAGGATTCTCCGTGCTCGTTAATTGAAAAATACTGGAACTGTGAACGCTTTACCTAACGTACGTAATTAGAAGCGCGGGCGAAATTTTTTGACGTACGCATACATACCTACATATATATATATATATATATATCTGAAATCTCAATTGAACACGACTGATAGTCAGCTTCGCTCGCTCGCTGAATAACTAGTGGTGCGCTCGAATAGCGCAAATGCATGGCGAGCGAGTAAATATATGGGTATAGGTAAAGATGATTTGTGAAGGAAATCGCTAAGTAATAGCAATGATTAGGCATGAAGAGTTAACAATAACAGAATTACCTGAATAAACTTCGAAAGCAGTGGCAAAGAAGCGCAGCTTGACAATTTGCCATTCAGTCTTTCGCCAAGAAGAGAGTAGCTATAAACTTTTTGGTTGAAACAAAGTTGCGTAAGGCAGTGCAGCAGGATTCTCCGTGCTCGTTAATTGAAAAATACTGGAACTGTGAACGCTTTACCTAACTTACGTAATTAGAAGCGCGGGCGAAAACAGAGGTCTCACGTACCCTCAGAGCTCGTTAATTGAAAAATACTGGAACTGTGAACGCTTTACCTAACTTACGTAATTAGAAGCGCGGGCGAAAACAGAGGTCTCACGTACCCCATAAACAGATAAACTAGTGGTGTGCTTGAGCACAAATGGCGAGCGAGCCTTGAACTACACTATTGTTAAATTTGATTTTAACAACTAACACTCAAGCTATTAAAATAAAGTCGAGTTTTTAAAATACGTATGAGGTAAAGGGGTTTCAATGTCATAGTAACCGCTCCCGCAACAGTTTGAATTGAAAAAGAAGCAACAAAATCAAATCACGTTATTTAAAATTTTCTTTGTGATATTCTTAATAGTAGTTGTAACGCACAATACTTTCACACAACTACGCAAGACTTACCTTCGTGGTTCGTCTAGTGGACAATGCATTTTTAAGTAAATACTGTTGAGTAGGGCTTATAACTGTGACAAATAGCGCATTAACTTACCACCGCCACTAACTCGAATGGAAATGGAGCTCCCATAAGATTTTGAGTTTTAACTGCACCCGCAAAACAATTCAAAGCCGTAAACAATTCAATTTCTAAGGTGATACGGGTAATGGTCGCTAAACCGGAGGATTCTGTTTAGTGAAGTTTGGGACGGGGTCGAACGCAGAGCGAACACAAAAATACGGAGGGTCAAAGTGCAAAATGACATACGTACGTCCATATATATAAATAAATAAACAAACATCCCCGATTTTTTCATTTTTACCCCTGTAAGTGTCTCGCTCGCTACGCTCGCTCGCCAATAATTGGTGAGCGAGCGAAGCGAGCGAGACACTATCAGGGTAACTCAATCGAGATTTCGCTATATTTATTTATTTATTGGCGAGCGAGCGTAGCGAGCGAGACACTTACAGGGGTAACACAATCGAAAATCGGGGATGTCAGTTTATTTTTTTATTTGTATAATATGTATGGACGTACGTAAGGCATTTTTGTACTTTGACCCTCGCGTTTTTGTGTTAGTTCGGTTGTCGACCCCGTCCCAAATTGCACTAAACAGAATCCTGTGGTTTATCGATCAGTACCCGTATCACCCTAGAAATTGAATTGTTTACTTGAATTCTTTTGCCGGTACAGTTAAAACTTGACAACTTAAGGGACTACCATTCGAGTTAGTGGCGGTGGTAAGTCAATGCGCTCTTTGTCATGGTTATAAGCCGTGCGCACAGTATTTACCTGAAAATACATTGTGTCCACTAGACTACTGCGAAGGTAAGTCTGTGTAGGTGCATGTCCAGCTGTGTCAAAGCATTGTGTGTTACAACCACTACTTAGCTAAAGAATATCACAAAGAAAACTTTTAAATAACGTGTATTGTTTTGTTGTTGTTGTTTTTTCCTTCAATTCAAGCAGTTACAGAGAGTTGTTACTATGGCACTGAAATCCCTTTACCCTGTATGCTAAATTAAAAAACTTGACCTTATTTTCAGTAGCTTCAGTGTTAGAAGTCTATAAAAAATAGTATAGTCTTTAGGCTCGCTCGCCATTTGTGCTCAAGCACACCACTAGTTTATCTGTTTATGGGGTACGTGAGACCTCTGTTTTCGCCCGCGCTTTTAATTACGTAAGTTAGGTAAAGCGTTCACAGTTCCAGTATTTTTTAATTAACGAGCTCTGAGAATCCTTAGTGGCGGTGGTAAGTCAATGCGCTCTTTGTCATGGCTATAAGCCTTGCGCAACAGTATTTACTTGAAAATACATTGTCCACTAGACTACTGCGAAGGTAAGTCTGTGTCGGTGCATGTCCAGTTGTGTCAAAGCATTGTGTGTTACAACCACTACTTAGCTAAAGAATATCACAAAGAAAACTTTTAAATAACGTGTATTGTTTTGTTGTTGTTGTTTTCCTTCCAAGCAGTTGTAGAGAGTTGTTACTATGGCACTGAAATCCCTTTACCCTGTATGCTAAATTAAAAAACTGGACCTTATTTTCAGTAGCTTCAGTGTTAGAAGTCAAAATCATTCATATAAAAATAGTATAGTCTTTAGGCTCGCTCGCCATTTGTGCTCAAGCACACCACTAGTTATATTATATATATATATATATCTGAAATCTCAATTGAACACGACTGAGATTCAGCTTCGCTCGCTCGCTGAATTAGCGGGGTAAAGTCTGATAAAGTTCTTAGCAACCATAATTATGGTGGAAGGCAGATCAAAGCAAAATGGAATAATGAAGAGTTTGGGTACTTTAATACAATTACTAAGATAGCTAACGCTATACTTTGCTCGTTGTTTATGTTTGGGCTATAAAATAGTTATAAACCAAAATCATTAGGTTTGTATTTCGATTTATAAATCCTCGCCACTTGGGCTGCGCCCTCGTGTCTCGGAGTTTATAAATCGCATACAAACCTTAATTTTGGTTTATAACTATAACATCTGAAATCTCAATTGAACACGACTGAGAGTCAGCTTCGCTCGCTTCGCTCGCTCGCTGAACTAGCCTGAGATGAAAGCTACTAGCATGAGATGAAAGCTACTAGCATGAAATGAAAGCTACTAGCATGAGATGAAAGCTACTAGCATGAGATGAAAGCTACTAGCCTGAGATGAAAGCTACTAGCCTGAAATGAAAGCTACTAGCCTGAGATGAAAGCTACTAGCCTGAGATGAAAGCTACTAGCCTGAGATGAAAGCTACTAGCCTGAGATGAAAGCTAATGGCGTGAGATGAAAGTTACTAGCTTTGAGAGTCGAATTTGAAGAGTGAGATTTAAGTTTGGGGCGCTAGATGCAGGCTTTATCTATGCTTTAGCTAACTAGCTATCAACACGAGGTGCAAGTTGGGAAGACTGGACTAGCTTCTCCAAGTTTGTCGTTGTTGTTTCTGTTGATACATCAAGAATGGCTACAAGGAATATTCAAGGAGTTTCTGGAGAAATTTGTGGTACCATATATCAGTTAGTAACACAATATAATGAATCCAAAGATCCCTGTGACCTAGACTTTTTAATTTTCAAGCTACACCAGTTTTACAGAATTTTGTATGCCTCAGACATTGAGGATAATGTACTAGAAAGTGTAAGTCAGTGCCTTTCACAACTTCAAGAATTGCAAAGGAGCCAACCAGAAGTTGTCAGATATTTACCAGAACTTTTATGTGGAGGGCGTGGCAGACCAAAATTTCATGTATCCTCTGAGCAACTGGAACATTTATTAAAGATTGGATTGAATTGTTCTTCAATTGCATCATTACTTGGTGTGTCACTTCGTACTGTTCGCCGTCGAATGTCTGAGTTTGGGTTGTCAGTCAGAGAATATTACACCAACATCAATGATTCACAACTAGATTTCATTGTGGAAGGAGTCAAATTGTCATTTCCCAATTATGGCTATCGAATGTTACGAGGACATCTTCGGGGTCTCGGTATCATTCTAACCCAGCAAAGGGTAAGAGAGTCCTTGAATAGAGTTGATCCATGTGGAAGTGCTGTTAGGTGGGCTTCTTCTATTCAGAGGAGGAGATATCATGTGGAAGGTCCATTGTCACTTTGGCACATTGATGGGAACCACAAACTTATAAGGTAGCTACAACAATTATTGTATTTAAAGCTTTTAATTTTAAAACTTTGGAAAGCACAGAGCAAGTTAAATTTCTACTGAAACCCAAGTGATACATTAAGTATACATGTTTTTATGTACAATTGCACTACATGGCCCTAGCTATTGGTACAAATTCTTATTGGGTGTACCGTGGCTAATAATTTCGCTAGCTAACTTTTTTCCCATTGCTGTTTTTTTATTTTTATCTCTCTTTGTTCTATCTGATTTGCCTTTTTTAAGCTAATACTTTGAAAGTAAAAATTGCGTTGTTACTAAAAGCTGTTCAAACAATGACTGCAGTTGAGCACATATACTGGGCAATATAGAAATTATTTTTCAATTAGCTACACTCAATTATCATAAATTGAAAATGTAGCTAGCTGGCTAAGTGGCTTTGAAACCTACTAATATATAGCACCAAACAGGGTTCCATCATAATGTAGTAGCTACATGCTAGGTTTCTGTTTTTTGTTAGTTAGAATTAATTCAGTTTTGCTCAATTATCATTATTATTATTATTTATTTTTTATTTATTTTTATAGCTAGGCATTCATTTGAAAATATAGTTAAGGAAAAGTAGTTATTAACTAATTGCCAATAGTGGCTACGCTTGAATTTCATGAATATAAAATGATCTAATGGCTAGCTATTTATGTGGGGTGTTTTTTCTGTTCTCATTTATTTATTTATTTGTTTAACCCCTTACTTTGTGCTCTTCTCACCCTCTGCTCCTGTTGCAACCATTTTTTTAAAAGGTTCAATAACTTAATTCACAACTTTCAGCTCATGCTACTTATTCATTTGTTAGATGGCGGCTGGTAATTCACGGACGAGTGGATGGATATTCAAGAGTTCCGGTGTATCTTCACTGCTCAGGGAACAATAAAGCCAGCACTGTTCTTCAGCAATTTTTAACAGGTGTTACAAGTTATGGCTTGCCGTCTCGTGTTCGTAGTGACAAAGGCGGAGAAAACACTGCTGTTTCAGAATTTATGCTATCACACCCAATGAGAGGAGCAGGAAGAGGCTCAGTGATAGTTGGAAAGAGCGTTCATAACCAAAGGATTGAACGCTTGTGGAAAGATGTATTTGAAGGTGTTTTACTCTTGTACTACAACTTATTCTATTATTTAGAGAGCATAGAAATGCTGGATCCTTCTGATAATGTTAGTTTATTTTGTTTGCATTTTGTTTTTATTCCACGCATTAATCAAAGCTTGAAGGAGTGGAGAGAAGCGTGGATCTGTCATCCACTGTCTTCAGTGAATGGGAAAACTCCACTGCAGCTTTTTTATACTGGACTGCTGAAATTCAGTAGCACATCACAAACATGCATTGCTCAAGAGTTATTTGAAGATTTGCCATCTGTAAGTTTATTAGATTATGAGCTTAGCATTTTGGACTTGTGGTCTATTAACTAGAATCTAACCAGCTAATGGAAATGTATACTGTATTTCAATGTTCATAATTGTGTGCAATTATAGAATTACTTCTGTATACTGTACAGGAGGAGGTAGAGACATTTGGAATAGACTGGGATGAGCTCTTGAACACCATTGATGATGACAGCACCGTACTTGTACCAGAAACTGAATGCCCTATCAACTACGACCATCTATATCAATCTATTGACCCTCAAGCTTCGAGTGATTCGTATGGAATTGATATTTTTTTTAAAACTGTTGAACTAATAAACAATCAATTATCTATCCAGTAAGTTGAATGCAGAAACGATGATCAGAGTTCATGATTTTTTATAATGTTTTTTTTCCCTTCTTTTACAATTGTCCGAAACCTTGAGAACACAAAATATAAAAAGTCATTCTTTCTTTAAAAATATTATAATCCTCTGGAAGGTTTCTTGGTAGCCTGAAAATCATGCTGCACGTAGACACTGTTGGCACCATTAAATCTGAATCAAATTGAATGGTTTTTTCAGCATGTGGAAATCCAAGTGGTGGAATGCAGTCACACCCAGTGAGAAAAATGAAGATGTCCTTCAAACTAGCCATGCCTTCTATACCATCTGCAATAATAATGATAATAATGATGATGATGATAATAATAATAATAATAATAATAATAATAATAATAATAATAATACTTGTAATATTTATACTAAAATACTTGTAATATTAATAATAACAACAAACTCCAAGATAATGTGGTAGCTAATATTGAACAACAGGTTGGGCATACCTTCACTATCTCGTAAATAAGTGATCCAATTCATTATTGTGCACTCTTCTCTCATTCTGTTATTGGATCCAACTTCTGCATACAAAACAGTGTAAAAATCTTGTATGAAGTCGGCAGTCAGACACTGTTTGGGTGGGATAAATACTTGTCTCATTGTTGATGGATGTTCCTTAATCAACTGGAAAAAGTTTAATGTTTGAAACCCTTCAATTAACTGTTCTAATTCTGAATTCGAGCGATAAATAATGAAGTGCCGACATAGTGCTGAAATAATTTCTTCTTTTTCAATAAGCTTCATGTGATAAGAAGATTGTGTAACTCCACAGTTAAATCTGAAACCATACTCATCACTGTCTAGCAGCTCCTTCATTCTTGCTTCATTATTACATTCTCTTAACTATATTATAACAATATATCCCATGGTAAAAATTGCTTTCATTGACTTCGTAAGTACAGAACAAGTGTAGAACATTTATTATATTAACTGTGTATGACTACATACTTGATTTAACCAGGTTTAAAAAAAAACATATACTAAGACCTTATATGTGACCATTGACGGGAAAACCGGGCACAATGCGGCGCACGTGAACATTGAGAAAAGATCAATCGATTTCTTAAAAATGTATTATTTCAAGCCAACAGAAAGGATACAGTTAGGTCTATTATAACGGGAACAACTTAAGCTGTAATGATAAAACTTGGAGAGCTCAATATCTGGATGCCGTCAACTCCGTAAGTCCAAAAATATTTTTTTGAACAGGGCCATGTTGTGCCTGGCTTTCCTGTAGACGGTCACATATATAGTTGCTTATATTTACTCTGGAGATCTTTAACGGCAGTAGAAATTTTTTCGTACAATTGAATAAAAAAATATTTTATTCAAGTGAACTTAAAAGCCTATCTGATAGCTACCAGGCTGCATACAGAAAACATAGCTAAGAGGGGTGAAATAAGGATTTTGTGATATAGAAGGAACAATGAGTTTATATCACTAGTTACTGTAGGTTGCTCTGCTTAAAGATGAATACAGTGCAATATTGGTACATGTTAATAGTTAAGTCATAAGTTCATAAGAATTTTTTGGGGTTTGAAGGCTTCCATGGGGGTAAATACTTGAGAACTTCACTGTGCTCCTTCTCAGGATAATTAAACTATAATTACCTTATTGAGTAATGCCTGAATAGATTGATCTGGAACATCTTCTATATATACATTAAATGTCGTTCCACTTCTAAAAATGTAGTTCACCACTGACTTTGCCAAAAATGCTGGTCCTGGACCTCCATGAATAACAGACAATGCTATAATCTTGCCAATACTCTTTTACACATTTTTGTCCAATGCACTTGTGTTGTGCCTTAACACTCTTTTATCAAGTGGTCCTTCTAATAAATTTTCTTGAGAGTTGAGGGAATTCAAAAATAGCATGAAAAATTCTCTTTTTGGTCCCCCATCGTCTACTGCAGGTTCACCCAAGAATGTAAATCGTAAATGCTTCGATTCGTCAAAAGAGCGCTTGAATGACTGAATAGAATCTTTCCATATTTCATTACGTCTAACAGTAATCCTATAAGTGTTGTCCTTGTCCCTATCTAAATACTTGTTCCTATGCTCTTCGATAACGTCGACTAAAATACGAGTTTCTTCCGTAACACTATACAAACACAGAACATATTATTATATTAATGGTATACTCAAATCGCAATGTGTGGTGAGCAAGCTAGCTCAGCCAATGAAATATGGTAAAGTATTGTCCGTTTAAATGAGTTCACCGAGGCATGCTTTAGCTAAGTAACAATACATTGCATTTACAAAACTTGTACCTATTTACTCCTGAATTAATAAAGCAAGCAGCTCGACACTTAAAAATAGCATTAACTGCACGATTGAACTCCAATGTTTACAAGCAACAACACTACAACGCTAGTGGTAAATATTTTATATAGTCAAGTACACAATGCAAACGAGAAGTGGATTGAGTACTGAAAATAGTAATTATGGAGTTTCATTAGCCTGACTAACACCATTAAATACTGACGGCTTTCTCAGAACATACGCTGAACTTAGAAAAAAATCTTGAGCAACTACTTACAAAAATGGAATGGGTGGCTTGAAACTCTGCCTTTTATACATAACAGAAAAATGACAAACCATAGTCACATACATATATATATATATACACACACACACATATATATATATCTGAGATGCATAGAATGAAGCAAGCTAGAGGGCCGAAATGGAATTTTTTGACATGGTGGGGAGGCATCAAGCGTATGATATCTTTTGCAGACATCATAATTTGTTGTAGTAATTTGACTCAGTCGATTCTATTGATATACGATAATACAATTGTCTTTTTCTTCACCTATTTTAACAACCTACATGGCACCCTAGCGTAAACTACCCAATCAAAAAATATTCTAGATCAAATGTTCTCCAAAGCTCATTCACAATGTGTGCTTGAGCACACTACTAGTTTGTATAACTCATTTTAGAAGTCTTACCTTGAACTGGTCTCCGTACTAGCATCAATAGCTTCTTGTGTGTCTTGTTGTAACTGCCAATCAATTAATTCATCACTTTCAGAAATCAATGACACGTAGCTCCTACAAAGACAATAATAAAATAGCACATGAAATATTTGTGATCAAGTACTATATATAGTGTGAATACTCGGCAGCTGTGAAAATATCTGGGCAGGCTCCTTGAAATGCTCTAACTGATTTTAAAGAGCCACTTAACAACCGCCTCCCAAAGTCTACATCAGCAACATAATTTAAGTACATGTGATCAAATTTGTTTGTTCATGAATTTCAGCAAGCATAGGCACTCTTCCCCTCTCTGAATTAGTTGCTATTTTATAAAAGAAGACATTAATGCCAAAAAGACATACTTGTATGTAGATGTTCCAGGTTGAGAACTAGAAGGCAGGTGGACCACTGGCAGGTTCTCTTCGTCAGAATTACTGGAACTGAGTAAACATTTATTGTATTAGTTAATGAGTAACCTAACAGATATAAACAGCTTACTGCAAATCCAAATATTTCACTTCATACGTGTTCTCCACTGGAGGAATATCATACACTGGGATAAGCTCTTCTGTGGTGGTATCACTAACAGTAATATCTGGAACCGTGCACGCTGAAGACAGGCTGGAAGAATTGCCAATGCTTGTGTCCACTGATGCACTTTGACATCCATCAGATACATGCTTTCGAAGCTGAGACATTGGAAAAAAACAATGGCATGTCCTGCAGAAATCTTCAGGTTCATTATTACTCTAAATAAATAAGCACACATGTGTAACTTTTAGCGCAAAATGATTGCATAAAAACTTACACTCTGATCACTAGAGCAAAACTTTTCTGCTTCTTTAGTTAAGACATCACACTGTAAGGGACAGATGTATAACTTTGCTTGCCGAAGAATATCCTTCAGAAAGGGAACAGTAATACCGCAGTCTGGGCTATCAATAGCTACCAACTTTCTGGAGTTTTCTTTTAGTCTCAATAAAGTATAACCGCCACATGAATCGAGCACTGGGAAATTACTGGTAATAATATCATGGATATGTTGAGCATCTCCGTCTGCATTAAATGTCAACTTCTTCAGACCCAGCCCAAGTTTAGCCAACTCAATTCTTTCTTGAACTTGTGGTATCCATGTCTGGTCCTGAAATTTCAAGCAAACACAATCCTTCGTAAACACGCTCACTTTTTGTTTCTTTGAAGTATAAGGATTGCCACGTTTTTTCTTTCTGTTGTTTCTGAAGGAAAGATAATGCAAGTAGAAATATATTATTAACAAGTGCTGAAGAGCAAAAGAAAAATGTATAAAAACTACTCAGAGGTAACTCATGGTAAAGTAGCTTTAGACAAATGAAGAAGAATGAGTCCCAATATTCTGCTGAGTGTGCAGGCACTCACGTACCATTCATTTAGACAAGCGAGTTTAGAATGAAAACACAACCGAGCGCAACTGACTATTCAAGATTGGATGGGACAAAATTATGACAATTTCATTAATGCAAAAAGAAATCAAATGATTTAATCCACTCTCTAAATATTAGGGACTTGCATCGTCACCTACACCTAGTTTTGATATTGGCACCTATAGTGTCGAGAGTTTATCTCTTTCCCAAGGTGCTTATTATACACACACACACACAGTGTGAAACAGTGATGAAACAGTGTTATGATAGCTGACATTTGAATTACTGTGTGCAGTAAACGTTGAAATGACACTAAAGTAAATGTATAAGGAACTGCAACAAGCTGGATGAGCACAATAGTTCATTTTGGTATAATTTCTATCTATTTTTCCCCCTGTTGTTGTTGCATTGCTTTATATTCTATATCTGTTCCTACTAAAGTATATAGGCAGTACTTCAAATCTTAAACTTATATTTTTACTTTAGATCCAGTGGATTGAATCCAAATATTTTTTTGTGCTCTTCTAATGCAGATAATTTCCTTTGCTGTGAATTAGAAGGAGGTCTTTCAGAACTACCTAAAAACAGATTAACACATCCAGTGTAAAATAAATACTCCTAAACTTGGTAAATCTGTGCACTACAAAAAACAACAACAACAACAACTGGAAATACATCAAACTAGTGCTGGGTGATAGTGATCATCACTATCATGAGAGTTAGCCTGATATAAATTTTGATAGTGAATATACAATCACATGTAAGTTTATCAAAGATTTTTTAAACATCTAAAAACAAGAGTGAACCTAACAGTAACATATCCTATAGATTACACATAATACTTGAAATAATTCTGAAATTAAGTTTAGTAAAATTAGTCTCTGAATATAATAAGCAAGAAAAGCAAGCATATTAATCAACATGGCGAGCAATACTGAAAACATGCTCACATACTACAATTGAAATTCCTAAGCTTTACATCACATGTAACTCTGTAACTAATAGTCATGGCTGTAGACAGGAAGAGGCTAGAACCCTCCCCCCACATAATTTTGGCCAAAGTATATATGTAAATTTTGGAATACACCGTGACTGAATAGTTCATAATAAAAAATATGGCTTGAAATTGTTAAATTCCAGGAATCCAGGAATCAGGATCCAGGAATTTTTCTAGCTTTGTGTCACCGTGTGGGAAAAATAAATTGAACAAGTTTACTGGGGGGGCAAACCAAAGTCTAATGTCAGACTGTGGGGGCAATAATATTTTCAGTGTGGGCGAAATGCCCTTGCAGCCCCCGCTAAAAAAACCCTGGATACTATCACCCAGACTAATAATTCCAAATATAAACATATCAATTATCCTATATTTCCACTCCTGATAGTACTTCAATTGCTTCGCTAGCTTGCAAATAATTATACCAATAACATAAAACAACAACAACAATATACAATAATATTGTCTTTACTTTATAAATAATATAAATATTAATTATCTAGTATTATAATTCCTAAAGGAAAGAACACTTGCTTCATCAATTGCTATCAATTATAAACTGTCCCTTAGCCAGGGAAGTGCTCTCAATATTAGTTTTGATTAAATTAAACAATGGCTAAGATACCAGTGGCGAATAGAATAGCAGCATTCTCTATGTAACCAGCAGCAAACTTTCAATTCAACTCAGCTAGCATGGGGTAGAAACTAACTATTATGGCAGAAAGTGTAAGCAAGCACTATACGGTGTGAACAAGTTGCCCTTTACAATCCACCCTAGATTACTATCACTACCTACCGGAGGAACCTGCAGGGTTGGAAGACTCCGACAACTTCTTCACTTCAGTTAGAGCTCCCAAAGTAAATCTTTCGCTTTACTCCAATTACATGCGTCTGGCGGGAGAAGATTAGCCATAAAATGCTGAGTTCGCAAATACTACGCGTGATTAGTAGCGCGTGCAAGTACGTTGTATTGTCGTATTTTGTGAGATCTGAAGTCAACACGATGAAGAGAAGAGATAGTAAAGACCGAGTAACCAGCAAGCCACCAGGAATAAATAACACTGAAAATAATTGCTATGCCAATAGCATACTGCAGTGTTTACTTAATAATTCCACATTCTTTGATTTAAGCCAGGAAGTTGTTCAGGCTCATTCTTCTTCATCTTGCACAAGATGCCAATCATCAGGTATGATAATACTTTGTAGATTAGGATTTATTTAGTTCCTGCTTAGCTGTAGCAAAATAAATGTTGGTTATTAGTGAGTTGCATTCACAAACTCTATCAAACAAAAACCTATATTAACAATCAAAAAGTGAAACGAAAACTTAATGTTTTTGATAGGATCCTGTGGAATAACCACGTTACATTACTTCTGTGAGGAGGTTTCAAAAAAGAAGAAAATCATTGATGCCCATTGCCTTGTTCAATCCCTTGAAAGTGAGTTTTGTCAGGGTATCATTAAATATTTACTGATACTTTATTGTATTGTGGTTAATACAGCATAATGGAGCTTGCAATACCTATCTATAATTATCACTTGTTTATTAAAAGAGGATCATTTTTTAATCCAGCTGGTGGTTGTACTGTCTGGCTCCTGGCAAGACATAAGTCTATCCACCTCAGATGTAACTACATATAATATTTTTATTGGGTTGTAGGATGGTTAACCTCGACTGGCTCCTGGCAAGACATAAGTCTATCCACCTCAGATGTAACTACATATAATATTTTTATTGGGTTGTAGGATGGTTAACCTCGACTTGCAACATACATACGGTACACAGGAGAATAAGTAAATATTTTCCAGCCAGTGAGGCTACTCTCTAAAATATGGATTATTTCTTGTGGGCTCATATCAGCTGTATAGTAATATTATATATCAATGTCAATTTTATATAGGAGAAGATTAACTGTGAGGAGGAAAATCCCGAAGTTCAACTGGAGTGTGCTTGGTCAAATCCCCGACTTGCCGACATATCCAACCTATACACCTATTGCCATTATGACATTCAGTCTATTAATCAAGTTTATCACACAGTAATTAACATTAGAATAAAATTTAATACTTTTTGAAAACATCTAGTGGTCTTCTTTTCTCAGGAGTTTGACAAACGTGTGTGTGTGTGTGTGTGTGTGCATGCATGCATGTATTTACTGAGTTTTTTTGGTCAGGTATTAATCCATCCTTAGTTAGAGGTCAACAACAAGATGTTCATGAATTTTATGGAGTTTTTATGGACCAATTATCTGAACTCTCTATGGCAAAGTACAAACATGTATTTTTTTTGTCGTATGTATTATATTAAGTTTAATTTTCTTTACAGGATTAAAATGAAATTGAAGCAGTATTGTTATATTAAAGAAGAATGCTCAAGTAAAATATTACTATGTCTTAATTTTTCATTCATTTTTAGTTAAAATTTCTTTGGCTAAAATTGTTTTAAATTCATTTGATCATTGGAATAATTATATAAAATAGCTCACTGTAAGTCATGTGGGAAGACATACAGTTCAGGTGTCACGAGTTCTCCATGTTTGGAAGTTTATAGTGATGTAAGTGTGTCATTATATTAGAGTTTTTTCTGCATTATTTCTATAAACTATTAGATTATGCTAGCATTTTTAGCTCTGTGGGAATATTAAGTGCATATTGGAATAATTGCCAATAAAAACGTAATTAGCTATAGGCCCAAAATAGGATACTTATGTAGCTGAGTGTTATTGTTCTAACTCAAATTGCCGAGTGTTATTGTTCTAACTCAAATTATAGTAAAGTAGCTACCGGATGGAATATTTTTTTATTTTGCATCCATATTTTGACCATACTAAAATTCATGAAAATGGTAGAGAAAAATTAAAAAATGAAAATAATTGCAGGTGACCAGCAATGATACAGATCATTTTGTATTTTCACATTCTGTTGGAATAATAAGAATATTTCAGAATAATAAGAATATTTCAGAATAATAAGAATATTTCAGAATAATGACAATATGTTTCAGAATAATAAGACTATTTCAGAATAATAAGAATTTTTCAGAATAATAACAATATTCAAGAACAAAAAAGTAGAATAATATGTTTTGAAAAGTGTTACTCTGGCAGGCTCTAATTATAACTCCATTGACCTTTCTACTTCTGTTGTTATTGTAATGTAAATAATAGGGTAATATTGTGATCTTTAATTGTGATTAAATTCACAGGGAACAAGAAATACTCAAATTCAAGAAGCCATTGACAGACACTTTGAAGAGGATATAGTTCACGATTTTACATGTTCAGGGTTAGTTTACTATTCTATTTTAAGAATGGCTTATAATGTACAATTGGAAATAGCTGTAATAAAAAAGGAAGTGCCACAATATCCACATATATTTCAGGACATCCCAGAATGTTGTGTGTTCACATCAACAGGTTAGCACAATCAATGTAGCTAGGTGTCAATTTATTCACTTTTTGTTTTTCATATTTAAAGTAACTCGAATGTATTAAATGTTCAAGTTCAGGTAAGGGGTTGTCTTCTATATTATGATAAATTTACTATACAACATACATTATTAGGGGATGAACATTCAACTATTGACAGGAAAACAACAAGAAAGAAAAACATACAGACTCACTGCTATAATAAACTATGTCCGCTTCAATAATCATAGTGGACACTACATGGCATATGTGCGTTGTTCACAATTTAACAATCAATGGTTTTTCTTTGATGATAGCAAGGTAAGAAATAAACTTCATTAATTTAGTTATGTTTATGAATGTATAAATTTAATGCACGATTTAAAAAAATGAGAAAGTCATTTATTGAGTCTGTATCAATAATTAAATATGCAGGTGGAGCCAACTAGTTCATCAACAGTTGCTATGCAATATCCAGTAATTGCCATGTATGAACTTGAAAGAGGTACGTTTGCAAGCATGGAGTTAATGAGTTGAAAATACGCAATTGTCATTATTATAGATTGTCATCAAAGCCATATGTGCATGTCTAACTTACATTCACTGGAAAGAAAATCTTGGCTAACTGATGAGGTATGAAAACGTATGACTATACATGTATTAATAATTCAAATTGGAATAGATTTTGACAAACTATATGGAACTGGTAGCAAAGGAAGCTGTTAAGGTAAGCAACTCAAGTATTTGTGTCAATTGCTCAATATGACTAAACCCTATTAGATTAAAAAGAAGGTCGTGGTATTGGCACCATTCTTTTTTAGTCAACTATTAAAAGGTGGATATGCAGCTGTAAAGCGGTGGTTCTGCAAAGTGAGAAATAAAGATAAATGTCACAGAATTATTATTAATGATTACTTTTGCAGGTTAAGCTACTTGAGCAAGATTACATTCTCAGTATTATAAATCTTGGGAATGCACATTGGACCTTACTGGTAATGACCAGGAAGTCATCTTATTTTTCTCATGTATTATTAATGCAATCTAATTACCAATTCACCATAAAATTTCTATTTTTCCTTTAGATACTTGATATTCGGAGACAAAGAGCAGAATACTTTGATTCGTATAAGCAAGACTACCAAGAATCGTGGAATCAAATGAAGTATACATTTGTTTTTTATTCGTGTTTTACATAATAAAGTAATAAATAACCTTTTCTACCAATAGATCATTTATTGAGTTTCGATGTAAGGATCAGAACTGTGCAGCTCCAGATTGGAGCAAATGGCAGTATATTCACAGGATGGTATATATGCTTATAACTGATGTTGTTGTTTTTTCACTTAGTAAATGCTTTTGTTGCAGGATCAACCGAAGCAAACAAATACATATGATTGTGGTGTATTTGCCTGTCAGGTATTGTGTTGTAGCATTAACATATAAGTTGGTAATTTTAAATGAAACATTGTTTTATCTTAAAGTTTGCTTTATATCACATTTTTGAGAAAGAATGGGATTTCACTCAGGTATGTAACAGATTTTATTAGTTATAAATTTTTTGATGCACTTTTTAATTACACAGCAACATACTGAGATAATCAGAAAAGCCATGACAGAAGAACTTTTGAATGGATGTCTCATTAAGTTAGTGAATAAAATTAAAAAAAAAATTGTATGCCTGCAGTTTGGACATTGATGGTCAGCAAATATGTTATTTCACAAACAGCTGTTTGAAATATATTTAATGATGGGCCACTAATACTTAAAGTTCGTAACGCTGCTTTGCTTGTGTTTCAATTTCTTGATCAAAACTGAATTAGTTAATTTTACATATTTTAATATTCTTTTAGCTTCAAGGTTAACATTGTCGGTTGCAATTACTATATGTTATATTAGAGAGAGTGAAACCCGGGCTGCTATGTTTGGATTTGAATTGGCTAAACAAGCTGAAATCTCTGGACCACAACTAACAACAATTTCCAATTCACAGAAAGGTAAAAACAAAAAAACAACAACAATAGCTAATACCGTATGTATTAATGTTAAGTTTAATCAAAAATTTTAGATCAAATGGCAGTAGAGAAGTCTGCAACAGTAGGCTGTTCAATTTTGCTCTCTACATCTCGAATTTCAGATTCAGAATTGTGTAAATCTCCAAGTACAACTGGTATGGTATCCTCAACGTTACAAGTATCTGAAACCACTAGCCCAAACTTCCAACAATCACTACTATCTGACACTACTAGTTCTGCATCGCCACAAAAATGTTTGGGCAATGTTATTTGGCCCACAACAGCACTTACCCAGGTCATTAAAACGACTGGGATTGCCTCTCCTGTTTCTTCTAAATATTTTCCAAGTATGGCTCCTAACAGGAGCATTTCATCAACTTCACCTGAAGCTACGAATCACAATGTGTCATCCAGCAGTAAGAAGTGTCTGTACTGCTTTAAATCTTACAAACATAGCAGTAGTTTATCAAAACACATGAAAGAAGTCCATTGCGACAAAACCGGTAAAGGTAGTATTCAATGTAATCAATGCAATTTCAGGTATGTCAACTTCTTAAATTATATAGAAACAACCATTAGTTGCTATAACAGATATAATCATTGTATTCATTTCTTTTTAATTTAACAGATTTAATTCACTTCTAAAACTAACTGCTCATCAAAAGGAATTTCACAAAATGAATATATCAGTAGAAGTGTTAAATTTTCAAAGCTTTGATGATTTTGATTGTTGGAAGAAAACTGAAGAATCAAAGACAAATTCTAACTTTGTATTAAAAATGTGCACCTCAAGTAAGGCAGAAAGTCAAAGTTTGGTATTTTTATTGCAGTAGATCAGGTATTTATAGAGGTCAAGGAAGTAGTTTGAGGCAGTTAAAATCACAAGGAAGTAGAAAAATTGGTTCACAATGTACAGCTCATATGAAAGCAATTATGGATCGAGAAAGTGGAAACATTCATGTAACCTACTGCAGTACACATACTGGCCATTCCATACAACTTTCACATTTGCAGCTTTCTGACAACTTGCGTCAAAATGTAGCAGCCAAGCTTTAGCAAAGTGTTGACATGGGAAGAATACTTGACGATATTCGAGACAATTGTTTAAGTAAGAGTTTATCCCGAGATCATTTGATATCTAAAAAAGACATACATAACATCAAAATATATCAATACAACATTGGTGGCATAATGAAGCATAAAAATGATCAAATCAGTGTAGCAGCAATTGTGAATGAATTGGAGAAGGAAGAAGATAATCCTATATTACTATTTAAGAAACAAGGAGAACAAGATTCACTGAATCGTTTACTAGAGCGTGACTTTGCTCTCGGTATTCAGACCATTTTTCAAGTTCAAATGATGAAAAAATTTAACAAGGATATCATTTGTGTGGATGATACACATGGAACGAACAGTTATGACTTCTACCTCACAACACTCTTAGTCATGGATGAATTTGGAGAGGGAATTCCAGTCGGGTGGTTGATTTCAAACAGACAGGATGAAGTTGTATTACAGACTTTTTTTGAAAGAATAAAGGAAAACGTGAAAGTTGCTCAACCTAAATGGTTTATGAGTGATGATGCTGAGCAATATTTTAATGCCTGGAAAAACGTATTTAATACAGAAAATACAAAAAAAATCCTTTGTGCATGGCATGTAGACAGAAGCTGGAGACGTAATTTGAAAAATGTAAGTGATACAAGTATGCAGACTGAAGTATACCATCAGTTGTGCATGCTACTTCAAGAAAGAGAAGAGTCACAGTTCAGAGTTTTATTACAGTCATTTCTCACCTACATTGAAGAAAAATGTGTTTCATTTTACACGTACTTCAATAAACATTATTGCAATCGTTTAGAGCAATGGGCTACTTGTTATCGCATTGGAACTACGGTGAACACTAATATGTTTTTGGAATCGTCACATAGAATATTAAAAATTGTCTATTTAGAGCACAAACAGAATAGGCGAATCGATAAACTTTTAACTGTTCTTCTAAAAATTGCAAGGGACAAGCTTTTTCAAAGACTGTTCAAGGTGGAAAAAAATAAGAATACACATCGCCTATGTGAAATAAGGCGCCGTCATGCAAAATGTCTGACTTTAGTTGGCAAAGTTGAGGTGAAGCCATTTGATAAAAATATATGGACAGTCCAATCTGAACATTTCCCCTGTACAATGTATAAGATCACTAAGGTGGCTGAAAATTGTGATTGCCAACTGGTTTGTAGTAAGTGTAACATTTGTGTACACATGTTCACTTGCACTTGCATGGATGCAAGCATTCATGCCACCATATGTAAACATGTACACTTGGTTATTCAAGTGACTTTTAACCCTCAAATAGAAAGTGAAAACAGAATGGAAGCAGCTACAGACTTTTCTCAAGCATTCTTTGAATCAAGGCATGGCAAACATACTGCAAAGACAAATGTATTGACGTCTATTGACGAATTAAAATTATTAGTGGAAAATTCTTCTAGCACTAACCTTGCTACTGTTCACCAGCACATCAAAAATGCCATTGCAATTTTAAATGTATCCTCTAAGGAACTCCCTCTAAGCATGCCAGTAAAGAGAAAATGTTCGACAGCAGTAAATGAAACCCAACGAGGTTTCTTTTCTACCAAGAAAAAAAGATAATGTAAAACACAGACGGTTTCAAAGCCAACTCCAACACAAATATTTTACGAACATTCTAAGTTAAAAAATGTACATCCTGAAATTTGTGGAGTCTGTCTCAAACAAGACGATGGTAGTATGTCGCAAGATATTTATTGGGTACAATGTAATAGTTGCAATCTGTGGGTACATCAAAACTGTGATGATTTGTTTAAATCTAATAAGCTATGTATATCTGCAAATTTTGCAAGGCAAAACAATAATTTGTATGCAATTCAAACTTGTTCATTCTACAACAAGAACAATTCATGTATTTTTATTGTATATTATCAAAGAAGAGGATGCCATGTCATAACGGAACCAACAAGAAACAAAAAA